>Ga0194048_10000215_pt1 | contig 26507 bp, 25 predicted proteins | sample JunL225m_MetaG_FD_161685 | JGI IMG/M metagenome (GOLD analysis project Ga0194048, IMG submission 161685) | Anoxic zone freshwater microbial communities from boreal shield lake in IISD Experimental Lakes Area, Ontario, Canada - Jun2016-L222-5m | ecosystem: Environmental > Aquatic > Freshwater >...
TTGGCCATGGTTCTACGCTGGGATGAGGGTCGGTTCTACCCCTCCCGCCCCCTCGGTCAAGCCCCCTTTCCATTCCCTTGCGATTGTGGGCAGGTTTGTTTGGCTGGCCTGATGCCTGGCCACCCCGCCCTTTTCCTCGATCGCGACGGTAACTTGATCCGCGACCATCATCATACCTGCCGGGAAGACCAGATTGAGGTGATTCCGGGGGTGAAGCCCGCCCTGGAGGCCTGCCTGCGTGCCGGCTACCGTCTCTTCGTGCTGACCAATCAGAGCGGCATCAACCGCGGCATCTTTACGTGGACGCAATACGAAGCCTGTAATCGGCGCATGCTGGAGCTGCTCGCGTTGCCGGCGCCAGGTATCCTGGAGATCAAGGCGGCGCCCGAACGTCCCGATGAACCGTCGCTTTATCGCAAGCCGAGCCCACGCTTCATCTTGGAGAAAATCGCTGAACATGGTCTCGATCCCTCCCGCTGCTGGATGACGGGTGATCGCGTCTCGGACTGGGAAGCCGGACTTAATGCCGGGATCCGCTCCTGCGCCATGCGCAGCGGCGCCGCCAAACCGGAGGAGCTTTTACAGGCCGCCAGCAAAGGCTTCGCGGTGCACGATGATTTCCCGGCTTTCGTGCGCGCCGAACTGATGCTGACTTTCTAAGCCAACAAAAAAGACGAACCGGGTGGTTCGTCTTTTGATCGCCTGAGCGAGCGGATTAGGCCTTAGGCTTTTCCTTCTCGCAGGGGCACTTGCCATCCTTCGAGGGTTCGTCGACAGCGACGATAGCCTTGGGCTTTTCCTTTTCGCAAGGGCACTTGCCGTCGTCCTTCTTGGGTTCTTCGGAGACGATGGCCTTAGGCTTTTCCTTTTCGCAAGGGCAGTTGGGGCACTTGCCGTCATCCTTCTTGGGTTCTTCGGCGCTGACGAAGGCGGCGGAGAGAGCGAGGATGCCGACGGTGAGAGTGAGGAGCTTGAGGAACTTGGTGTTCATGGTGGGATGACATGGTCGCCGGTATCTGGCCCAAGTCAACCGGTCGGAGGCCTTTGCAGGGAGTGAGATACCCCACTATTCGATCTCTTTGCGGACGCCGATCAGATCACCTTTTATTTTTGTTAAACCACTGCCAGGCAACCAGTTACTGCCACTTCTAGCCTGATAAACTCGTTTATTTTTAAGGCACAGCAGGTCCCTGACCCCCGGTATCCGCCCCATTTCGATAACTTTCCCAAGTCCGGTTACGATGGCGCTGTCCGTCCGGGAGTCCTGAATCCAGAGCACTGCATCCGGCTTCGCGGTGGCGATGATTTCCCAGTCGAACTTGATCCATGAGCCTCGCGTCAGTGCGGATTTCAATCCGGCCGCGGCCAATGGCTCGGCGAGATAACTGTCCGGCCCGGCCATGACTCCGTCCCAGATGATGATGATGGTGCGAGGTGTTTTCGTCGGCCGCATCGACAGTTCGTCGGCCAGCTGTTGCGCTTGAGCGATGCGGCCGGTCGCCTCACCCAGGACAAGGATGTCCTTGCCGACGGCGCTTCCTGATTCCGGGCTGAGCACGACCGTGCGCAGGCCGGCCTTCGCGCACTTCTCCGCCCAGAGTGGATTGGCCATGCGAGGCAGGATCACGAGGTCAGGCTTCGCCCCAAGTAGGCGCTCAAGGTCGGGCAGGAAGATGTCGGCATCCTTCGCGGCGGGATGATCTTTCGGCAAGGGACACCAGCGCGTGGCCATCACGATTTCCGCGGAGCAACCGAGGTCGAGTAAGGTCTGCGTCGCGCCAGGACTGTAGCTGGCGATACGATGTTCGCCGGCGCTGAGCGCGAGGCACGTTGCGAGCCAGAGCAGCAGGGCTCGCATCAGACCGAAAGAAGGCGCGCGAGGCGCATCGCCGAATCGAGGCTGCCACGGTCCGCCTTGCCTTGGCCGGCGATCTCGTAGGCGGTGCCGTGGTCTGGGCTCGTACGCACATGCCTCAATCCGAGGCTAAGGTTGGCGGAGGTCGAGAAGTCGACGGCTTTCAGAGGCGCCAGGCCTTGGTCGTGGTAAATCGCCGCGACGGCGTCGAATTCGCCCTGCAGGTGGCGGTGGAAGACTGTGTCACCCGGCAGAGGCCCGACGACCTCGTGGCCTTCGGCGCGCAAGGCTTCGACGGCGGGCCGGATGACGGCGTCGTCTTCCTTCCCGAGTAGGCCGCCTTCCCCGGCATGCGGGTTCAGGCCGCACACGGCGATGCGCGGCTTGCGGTCGCCGAGCTTCATGCGGAGAGACACGAGGGCCAAGACCGTACGACGGATGTCCGCGGCGGTGATGGCGCTCGGGACTTCGGAGAGCGGGATATGCCAGGTGACGAGCCCGACGGTCATCTTGCCGCCGGCGAAGGCCATCACGGGCTCACCGCTCCAGCGCGATGCGAAGAATTCCGTCTGCCCAGGGAAAGAGTATCCCACGCCGGCGAGGCCTTTCTTATTCACGGGGCCGGTGACGACCGCGGAGAAACGCCCGCCGGTGGCGCCGCGCGCTGCCATCTCCATCGCTTCAATCGCGATGAGTTGGCCGGCATCGTCGGGCTTGCCCGGCCGGGTGACGAAATCCTTGGGACCGACGGCGATGCCTTGGCCGAGCTGGGCGATCCAGTCGGCCGGGCCGATGGGCACGACGGAGCTCGCCGATTCGGGGTGAGCCTTCAGCCAACTGGCGAGGAGTTCCGGGCCGACGCCAGCCGGATCTCCACAGGTGACGGCGATGGGCAGCGTGCTCATTCGGGCGAGACGAAACGGCCGCGTTTGCCGCCGAGGAAGAAGTTCAGGAAATCGCGCCCCTCCGGCGTCTGGTAGTCGCCCTCGGCGAGCGCCTTCTGCGCGAGCGTGGCGCAGGCGCCGTGCGTGTCGTAGACCGCGTGGTAGGCGCGCTTGATCTCCGTCACGGCCGGAGCCGGGACAGCGCGACGGCGCAATCCGATAAGGTTCAGGCCGGAGATCAGGTTACGTCCATGGCACAGGGCGTTGGGCGGGACGTCCTCGGTGATGACGGCGTTGCCCGAGACGAGCGCGCCGCCGCCGATGCGGCAGAACTGGTGCACCGCCACGCCGCCGCTGACGAAGGCCTTATCGCCGACGTGCACGTGGCCGCCGAGCATGCAGCCGTTGGCGAGGATGACATGGTCGCCGAGGACGCAGTCGTGGCCGACATGGCTACCGGCCATCAGGAGGCCGTCCGTACCGATGACGGTGCGTTCGCCGGCCTTGGTGGCGCGGTGGATCGTGACGTGTTCGCGGATGACCGTGCGGTCACCGATACGCGTACCGGAATCCGTGGCTGGGTCGAAGGAAAGGTCCTGCGGGTCTCCGCCGACGACGGCGAAATGATCGACGTGCACGCCAGCACCGAGTTCGGCCCGCGCCTTCACGATCGCGTGGGCCGCGATGCGACAGCCTGCGCCAAGCGTCGCACCCGCTTCGACGATCGCGAACGCGCCGACCTCGACGTCGGGGGCGAGTCGGGCGGACGGATGGATCTGGGCGGACGGATGGATCACTTCGGAGAGTTGGCGCCGCCGAACAGCTCGAGCTGAGCGGCTTTGACCATATCGTAGACGCGGAGCAGGCGGAGCAACTGCAACGTGTCGGATTTCGCGTAGCTCTGGTTCGATTCGACTACCTGGACGAGGTTCTCGAGGATGGTCCGGAAGGTCAGCACATGGTCCACGCCGCTTTCGCGGAGCAGCGTGATGCTTTCCGAGCGCTGCGGTTCCGTGGCTGGGATGCCGGGTAGCACGAGGATTTTCGCCATCGGCTGGCCCTCGGGCGACGTCAGGTCAGCGAAGGCCTCCTTCGCGGCCTTGACGGCTTCCTCGCGGACGAACTCGAGCAGGTCGCCCTTCTTGATCATCGACGGGGTGATGGCCTTGGTCGTGTGCCAGGCTTTCACCGCAACGACGGCGGCGCTAATTTTCGGTAGGTCCGAGCTGAAAAGCTGGAAAGGGGCTTCGGCTCCGCGCTGCGGCGACGGGTTGATCACGAGCAGGTCGCCTTCTTCATCGGCGCGTTTCCTGCGGGATTGGACGGCGTACTTGCGCGACTGGCGCACGAAGAAACCGTTCATCTCGAAATACTCGCGGACCAGACTGTCGTCGAAACCCGCCATTGGCCGACAGCATGCGGCCGAGAGGGCTGTTTGGTCAACCCGCGATAAGCTGCCTAGAGTTCGAAGCCGGCCGGGGCGATTGCCACGGTGAATTCACCTTTAAGCGAGCCGGCCTTCAGTGCGGGCACGAGTTCCGACAGAGCGGACGTTCGGATTGTCTCGTGCAGCTTGGTGAGTTCGCGGCCGACGCAGACGACGCGAGCGGGTCCAAGGATTTCCAGCATCTCATCCAGGAAGTCACTGATGCGGTGGCAGGACTCATGCAGCACGACGGTCTCATCGGCTTCCTTCAGGCCTTCCAGGAAGCGGCGACGGGCGGCGGATTTCGGCGGCAGGAAACCGACGAAGCGGAAAGCGTTGGTCGGGAGTCCTGAGGCGGAGAGCAGGGCGACGATCGCGCAAGGTCCCGGGAGAGGGGTGACGGTTAGGCCGCGACGGCGGCATTCACGGGTGACGCGGAAGCCGGGATCGCTGATACCCGGTGTGCCCGCATCGGTGATCAGAGCAATCTTCGCACCGCTGGCGATCTTGTCGGCGATCAGGATGGCGGCGTCTTTCTCATTGTGCTCGTGGTAGGCGAGCATCGGCTTGGAGATCGCGAGGTGGCGGAGAAGGCCGCCGGTCACGCGGGTATCTTCGCACGCGACCAGGTCGCACTCCGCGATGGCTTCGCGGGCGCGCGCGGTGATGTCGCCGAGGTTACCCAACGGCGTAGCCACGACCCAGAGCCGTCCGGCCGGTCCCTGCGGACGGCCGGCGGCACCTGCGGCGGCGGAATGCATTAGCGGCGGTAGCCGGAACCCGGCGTCGATACGCCTGGGATGCCGCCCTGCCAGCCAGTGGGCTGGGACTGAGGTAGCATGGAGTCGGCCGGCTTCTCGACGGTCTCACAACCCGTCAGGCCCAGAAGGCAGGCGAGTAAAGCGAAGACGATGAGCGTGCGGCCGGACATCAGTTAAGAGCGAGCTTGGTGGAAGGAACGAGGGACACCGAACCGGCATTCGAGATGGCGCGGATGTCGAGTTCCTTGTCAGGCTGGAGCTGGCCGAAGGAGAGCACGCCCTTGACGGTCGAGATCTGCACCTTGCCGACCTTCTTGCCGGCGATCTTCACGTCGAAGACAGCCTTTTCCTTGATGCCATTGGCTTCGCCGACCGAGAAGGCGACGATGCCGGAGTTGGAGTCGAGGGCGAGGACGTTGGTCAGGATGCTTTCGGAAGCGGCTTCGACGGCGGCGACGGCAGGGGCGGCATCACCAGGCTTAGCGGGCTCGCCCAGAGGGTCGCTGGCGAAGCCGAAGGGGGACGGATTGTTATCCATCGCGCGGGAGACCTTGGCGTGGAGGGCGGCGTACTTGCCACGGATGAGTTCAGATTTTTCTTCGGCCTTGGTGGCCTTGGTTTCGCTTTCGGCGAGCTGTTCCTTAGAGAACATACCAGCGGCTTTTTCGGTAGCCTTCACGAGTTCTTCTTTGGCGCTAGCGAGGGCGGCTTCGGCGCCGTCCTTCTTGCTGTTGGCGTCGGTCAGCTGGGCGGCGAGTTCGTCGCGCTTGCGGGTGAGTTCGGCGCGTTCGCCTTCAAGGGCGGTATTGGAGGCGGTGAGGCCTTCGATCTTCGTCTTCTTATCGGCGACGTCGGCGATGAGGTCCTTCTTGGCGAGTTCGAGGTCGGCGATGGACTTGCGCTTGTCGTTGAGTAGTGTGCCTACGGTGGAGAGCGAAGCCATGCGGGCGTCGTAGGCCTGGCCGGCCTTGACTTCGGTGTCATTGACGGCCCAAGCGGTCTTGGTGAGGGCGGCGTCCATCTTTCCCTTCAGGAGGAAGGCGAAAACGACGGCGGCGACGGCGGCGACGGCGGTCAGGATACGGAGGAAGGCGTTAAGCTTCTTGTTCATGGGGTAGGGGAATTGGGGGTTTAAGAATGAATGAAGAGGGTATTCCCGGGATCAGGGGATTCCTGACGAGAGATTGCACCGGGGTTGGAAGAAACGTGCAGAAGGACTTTAAACACCAATTCTTCCTGCCCCTCAAGTGCAATTTCCTCGCAAACCTGCGTCGCGGAGAGCCATTTGCCCTTGGACTTTGCCAGGGCGCTGATGGCCGCGGCCCGGACTTTGAGGGTCTCAGAAGCGGCCTTCTTGCCAGCCTCGACGCCGGGCTGGTGGTAGGCGTTGATGCCGAGGAGGTTGGCGTACAGGCCGACGGCCCGTTCGAAGAGAGCGATCAACATGCCCACGGAACGGGCGTCCACCTGATTGATGGTAATAGTAATATTGGCGCGGCCGTTACCGGAAAGGGCCTCGCGGGTGCCGAGCAAGAACGCTTGGAGGTAGTCCCCCGAGGTCACGCCGGGCTCCACTTCCAGAGAAGAACCTTCGCGATCCTTGAGGACCTCGATGAAGACGGCGAAAAAGTTATTCACACCGTCACGCAATTGTTGCACGTACGCGTGCTGGTCGGTCGAACCCTTGTTGCCGTAGACGGTCAGGCCTTGGAGGACCTTGCGGCCCTGTAGGTCGAGTTCTTTGCCGAGTGACTCCATCACGAGTTGCTGGAGGTAGCGGGAGAAGAGGAGGAGGCGATCCTTGTAAGGGAGCACGACCATGGCCTTGGTGCCGCGGCCTTCGGTGAGGTGGTGCCAAGCCAGGGCAAGCGAAGCGGCGGGATTCTTCTGCGCATCGGGGACGCGGGTCAGCGCGTCCATCGCGCGGGCGCCGTCGAGGAGGCCGCGGATGTCGATGCCCTGCAGTGCCGCGGGCAGAAGCCCGACCGGACCGATCTCGCTCGTGCGGCCGCCGACCCAATCCCACATCGGGAAACGGGCGAGCCACTTTTCGGTGACGGCGACCTTGTCGAGCTGGCTGCCTTCGCCGGTGACGGCGACGGCGTGGGCGGCGAAGGAGAGGCCGGCCTGCTTCCAGCGGAGCGCTGCTTCGAGTTGGCCGTTGCGCGGCTCTGGTGTGCTGCCGGACTTCGAGGTCACGATCGCGAGCGTCGTACCGAGGCGCGTACCCAGCGTGTCGAAGACGCGGTCGATGCCATCAGGGTCGGTGTTATCGATGAAATGGACGCGGAGCTTGTCGGCCTTACCACCGAGCGCATCGGCGACGAACTGCGGGCCGAGGGCCGAACCGCCGATGCCGATGCAGAGAAGGTCGGTGAACTTGCCGGCAGAGCCTTTGACCTGGCCAGCGTGGACCTGCGCGGTGAAGCCGGCGATGGCATCGATAGCGGCCTTCACTTCGGCGGCGATTTTGGCGTCGGGTGCGAGCTCAGGGGAGCGGAGCCAGTAGTGTCCGACCATCCGCTTTTCGTCGGGGTTGGCGACGGCGCCTTTTTCGAGCGCGGCCATGTCGGCGAAAGCCTGAGCGAGAGCTGGAGCCATCTTCTCCGTGAAGCCGGCGGGAGCAGGCGCACGGCTGAAGTCGAGCGCGATGCCGAGTTCAGGGAAGTTCTGGAGCTGCTTGCGGAAGAGATCGAAGGAGTTGGCCACGGTAAGACAGTTTTCCCCGCCGCAAGCCGACTTGGCAACAAAAAGGGCGGTCCGCCGAAGCGTCCGCCCGTTCGTTTTACTTCAGTTAAAGACCTCAGTCTCCGTCGGTGATGGCACCTTCGGAGGCCGAGGACACGAGCTTGGCGTATTTGGCGAGGGTGCCGCGCTTCTCCTTGCAAGGCGAGGCCTTCCAGGACTTCAAGCGGTTTGCGATCTCCGCGGCCGGCACGTCCAGGTTGATCTCGTTCTTCTGCGAATCGATGGTGATGGTGTCGCCGTTCTGTACGACCGCGAGCACGCCGCCGACGGCGGCTTCGGGGGTGATGTGGCCGACCACGAAGCCGTGGGAGCCGCCGGAGAAACGTCCGTCGGTGATGAGGGCGACAGTCTTGCCGAGGCCCTTGCCCATGACAGCACTGGTGGGTCCGAGCATCTCGCGCATACCGGGTCCGCCCTTGGGTCCTTCGTTGCGGATGACGATGACGTGGCCGTCCTTGACCTCGCCGTCGAGGATGCCGCGAAGGGAGGCCTCTTCGGATTCGTAGACGATGGCCTTGCCGGTGAAGGCGTTGCCTTCCTTGCCGGAGATCTTGGCGACGGAGCCTTCAGGGGCGAGGTTGCCGCGCAGGATGCGCAGGTGGCTGTCAGCCTTGATCGGATTGGAGAAGGGACGGACGACGTCCTGGTCGGCGGCGTAGCTGCCGACGCCTGCGAGGTTCTCGGCGACGGTCTTGCCGGTGACGGTCATGCAGTGTCCGTGCAGGAGGCCCTTATCGAGGAGCATCTTGAGCAGTGGCTGGAGGCCACCGATGCGGACGAAGTGCGCCATGTTGTACTTGCCGCTCGGCTTGAGGTCGGCGAGCACGGGCACGCGGCGGCCGACGCGCTCGAAATCCTCGAGGGTGAGTTTGATGCCCGCGGAATGGGCCATTGCGATGAGGTGGAGCACGGCGTTCGTCGAACCGCCGAGGGCGATGACGACGGTGATGGCGTTCTCGAAGGCGTCCTTGGAGAGGATATCCGATGGGCGGATATTCTTCTTAATCAGTTCGAGTACGGCCTTGCCGGCGCGTTCGCAGTCCTCGAGCTTGGCTTTGGAATTGGCGAGCTGCGCGGAACTGTCCGGCAGGCTGAGGCCGAGGGCTTCGATCGCGGAGGCCATGGTGTTGGCGGTGTACATGCCGCCGCACGAGCCTTCGCCCGGGATCGAGCAGACCTCGATCTCCCGGAGTTCGCTCTCGCCGATCTGCTGACCGGCGTGTTTGCCGACAGCTTCGAAGACGGTGACGATATCGGCCGATTGGCCGCGATGCAGTCCGGGGACGATGGTGCCGCCGTAAACGAAGACCGAAGGGCGGTTGAGGCGCGCCATGGCGATAGCGCAGCCGGGCATATTTTTATCGCAGCCGCCGATGGTGACGAGGCCGTCAAAGCCTTCGGCGCCAGTCACGGCTTCGATGGAGTCCGCGATGATCTCACGCGAGACCAGCGAGTAGCGCATGCCGGGGGTGCCCATCGAGATGCCATCCGAGACGGTGATGGTGCAGAAGATGACCGCTTTACCGCCGGCGGCATCGGCTCCCTTGACCGCTTCGTCCGCCAGGCGGTTGATGTGCATGTTGCACGGGGTCACCATCGACCAGGTCGAGGCGACGCCCACGACAGGCTTGGCGAAGTCGGCGTCGGTGAAGCCCACGGCCCGGAGCATGGCTCGGCTAGGGGCGCGGTCGGGGCCGTCTACGACGATGGCGGAGTGTTGGCGGCAGTGGTTGGCGTCGGTCATGATGGGTGTGAAAAGTCTGCGGTTGTCAGTCGGTGGGCGCCCCCTAATAAGAGGGCAGGGAGCGGACACTGAACCGCCCCTGCGCTCCCGACAATCCGATTTAAGCCTCCTCGACCCGTGGAATTCAATCTCAAGAAAATCATCAAGTCCCTCCTGTTCTCGACCTCCGAGGCGGTGTCCATCAAGGACATCCAGAAGGTCGTGCAGCGCTACCACGCCCAAGCGGCCGCCGAGCGCCAGCCTGACCTCCTCGAGGCCGCTGGCGAACCCACGCTCGCACCCGCCATACCTCCGGTCCAGGAAGTGATCCAGGATATCATCGACCAAGTCCCGACTCTCCTCACGGCCACCCAGATTCGCGAAGCGGTCGACGCCCTCGAGGCCGAGATGCGCGACGCCAACGACGCCTGCCGTATTCTGCAAGGCCCGGAAGGTTTCCGTCTAGTCATCGCGCCGGCTTACGCTGATTGGGTCCGTCTCCTTCGCGGCGAACCTCGTCCGCAGCGCCTCAGCCCCGCCTCGCTCGAGACGCTCTCGATCGTCGCCTACCGCCAGCCGGTCACCCGCTCCGAGATGGAAGCCATCCGCGGCGTCTCCGTCGACAGTGCCCTGAACCGCCTCCTCGAACTCGAACTCGTCGCCGTCACCGGCCGTGCCGATCTCCCCGGCCGTCCGATCCAGTACGGCACGACCGACAAGTTCCTCGACTTCACCGGCCTACGCTCACTCGGCGAACTGCCGGCCTCCGACGTCCTTTCTCCTGCCCAGATTTCCGAATGGATCACCCGCGCGACCACTCCGGTCGAAGTCGGCGATTCCGAAGTCGGCCTGCCGCTGGAAGACCAGTCCTCCGCCGCGGTCGCGACGGAGACCCCGCCCGAAGACGAGAAGCCTGCTGAATGAGCCTCGAAGAGCACCGCCGCGAGGTCGATCGTATCGACCGAGAAATCCTCAAGCTGCTCGGCGAGCGCTTGCAGGTGGCCCGTGCCATCGGCGAAGCGAAGCTGAAGTCCGGCGCACCGGTCTACGCACCGCAGCGCGAAGAACAGCTGCTTCGCTCCATCACTGAAGCTGCTCCCGCGATTCCGGCTTCCGGCCTCCGCGCGGTCTACCGCGAGATCATCTCCCTTTCCATCGGCGCCCAGATGGCCAACCCGGTCGCCTACCTCGGGCCTGAAGGCTCCTTCACCCAGCAGGCGCAGATCCGCGCCTTCGGCACCAGCGTGCCGTCGCTTCCGCTCCGCGCTATCGGCGACATCTTCGCCGCGGTCGAATCCGGCGAGGCGTCCTATGGCGTCGTGCCGGTCGAGAACTCCACCGAAGGCGTCGTCAGCCACTCGCTCGATCTACTCGCCGAATCCGAACTCAAGGTCGTGGCACAGGTCACGCTCTCCGTCGAGCAATGCCTCGTCGGTCAAGGTCCGCTTGATCAGGTGAAGAAGGTCCTCTCGAAGGATATCGCCCTCGCGCAGTGCCGCGGCTGGCTCTCCCGCCACGTCCCGGGTGCCGCGCTCGTCGAGACCGACAGTACCGCCGCCGCCGTCGAAATCATCGCCCGCGATCCGCAAGGTCAAGCCGCCGTCGCCTCCGCGACCGCCGCCGAATCGCGTGGCGTGCCCATTCTTGCCCGCGGCATCCAGGATCGCCGTGATAACGCCACGCGTTTCTTCGTCATCGCCAAGGCCGCCAACTCCGTCGGAGCGAAGGATGAGGTCACGAGCGTGGTGCTCACGCTCAAGCATGAGCCGGGCGCCCTCCAAGGGGCGCTGGCCGCATTCTCTGATCGCGGCATCAACCTGATCCGCATCGAATCCCGTCCGAGCCATCGCCGCGCTTGGGAGTACCTCTTCTTCATTGATTTCCCGGGTCACTGGGACACCGCGGCCGTGCAGGCCGCCGTCACCGAACTCAAGGGTCGCTGCGAAGTGGTGAAGTGGTTGGGCAGCTATCCTCAATCTGCCGGATGAGCCGGCGCGCCCTTGGTGGCGTGATGCTGGCCGTCCTCGGCGTGGCCGTGCTTTGGTCGGGCTACTCCTGGTGGCGCGCGTGGTCCGCTCCACTCGTCTCCGTGGTCTTCCGTCCGACCTTCTCGGTTGAAGGCATCTCTTCCGGCACGCCCGTCCGCGTGCAGGGTGTCACGGTGGGTCAGGTCAGTTCCATCGGTCTCGATTTTGACGCGGCTCGCTGCCTTCGTCCGGTCGTCCGACTTAGCCTTGATCCGGAGGCCCTGGAAGACCGTGGCTTCGCCGATCGTCTGCGTGGCGACCGCCTCCGCGCCGAAGTCGCCAAGGGCCTGCGCGCGCGCCTCGTTTCGGTAAGTCCGGCGTCTGGCCTGCTGCAGGTCGAACTGATTTGGGAGCTCTCCGCGCCTGCTCCGTCGGAACCGTTGGCTGCGGATGAGATTCCTTCACTTGGCACCCATCTCCAGAGTAAGATCGCTGACTTCGTCCAGCAGCTCGAGGACCTCGCCGAAAAAGACCTGGTCGCTATCGCGGCCGACCTTGAGCGAGACCTGGACGGGTTCTATGATGCGACCGACCCCGCCCGCGCCGCCCGTTTCTCCGCGATGATTGTTCGTCGAACCGGCGCGGTCCTCGAAGCGACCGGTGACGGCAAGTTGGATGCGCAGAGCGCCCGCCTCATCGCCGCCTGTGCCCGTCTCCGTGAAACGGTTGAACAAGCCGATCGCAAGATGGACGATGAGACGCTGGCTCTCCTGCAGGTGCGGATGGCCGACGCCGGAGCAGCGCTGGCCGCCTTTTCCGCCTCCTTGGAAGGTTCGCAGACCCACATGAACGAGGCTTCGGCGGAATTCTCCTCGCTGTTCCGCGCGGTCTCGGAGGCGGCCCGGACGTGGTCCAAGAAGGCGTCCGGCCTGACCACGGAGCCCCGCGCCCGCTGAGGGAACAGGCTTGCGGCGGACCCCCGGAGCGGGGATAGGTGTGGGCTCTTACCCGCCATGGCCGATCCGACCGACAAGATGGAATCCATCATCAACCTGTGCAAACGCCGCGGGTTCGTCTTCCCTTCCTCCGATATCTACGGCGGATTCAACGGGTTCTTCGACTACGGCCCCCTCGGCGTCGAGCTGAAGAACAACATCAAGCAGGCCTGGTGGCAGGACTTCGTCCACCGCCGCGATGACATCGTCGGCCTGGACTCCTCGATCATCCACCACCCGACGACCTGGAAGGCCTCTGGTCATATCGACAATTTCACCGACCCGCTCGTCGACTGCAAGGAATCGAAGATGCGCTACCGCGCCGACCAGCTCTTCTTCGCTCCCGTGCGCGTCGCTGGCGAGACCATCGGCTACGTGTCCGTCCTCGAGGACGACGGCATGCAGGCCAAGGCCGACGAGATGGCCAACGACATGAAGCGCAAGCTCGCCAAGCAGGGAGCGCTCGAGCCGGTCGTGCTTAAGGATTACACGGAGTCCAAGCCCGAAGAGCATGCGCTCATCCCTTCGCCCGCCACGGGCAAGCCGGGTTCGCTCACGCCGCCCCGCTCGTTCAACATGATGTTCCAGACTTACGTCGGAGCCATGCAGGACGCCTCGGCCACCGCCTATCTCCGACCAGAGACCGCGCAGGGTATCTTCATCAATTTCAAGAACGTCGTCGACACGGGCCGCGTGAAGCTGCCCTTCGGTATCGCCCAAATCGGCAAGGCTTTCCGCAACGAGATCAATCCCCGCAACTTCATCTTCCGCTCCCGCGAGTTCGAGCAGATGGAAATCGAATACTTCATCTCGCCCGCTTCCGATTGGGCCACGGCCCACAAGGAATGGATCGAAGGCTGCCTGGCCTGGTTCGAGTCCATCGGCATCCCGCGCGCCAAGCTCTCCCTCTACCCGCACCCGACCGAGAAGCTCGCCCACTATTCGAAAGGCACCACGGACATCATGTTCGAGTTCCCCTTCGGCGTGCAGGAGCTCCAGGGCGTCGCCGCCCGCGGCGACTTCGACCTGACGCAGCACAGCAACGTCTCCGGCCAGAAACTCGACTGGTTCGACGAGGTCGCCAAGGCCCGCTACATCCCGCACGTCATCGAGCCGTCCGTCGGCGTCGACCGCGTGTTCCTTGCGCTCCTGACCACGGCCTACCATGAGGACGAAGTCGAAGGCGAGAAGCGCGTCGTGCTCCGCCTCCCGGCCCGCGTCGCCCCCTTCAAGGCCGCGATCTTCCCGCTGGTGAAGAACAAGCCCGAGCTCGTTGAACGCGCCGAGGCCCTCTACCGCCGCCTGAAGAAGCGCCACAACGTCTTCTACGACGCAGCCGGTGCTATCGGCCGCCGCTACCGTCGCCAGGACGAGATCGGCACGCCTTTCGGTATCACGATCGACTTCGAGACCATCGAGAAGGGCGCCGGCGTCACGGTCCGCGACCGCGATACGCTCGAGCAGGTCCGCATGACCGAAGACGAGGTCGTCCGCTTCCTCGACGACAAGGTCAACGGCTGACCTTAGCGGGGACGCCCGCTAGATCTTCCGCCAGCTTGGCGATGCGTCGCTTCCCGCAGAGGGAGGCGGCGATCGTCAGATTGCGTAGGCCTTGCGGCAGGTGCGCGAGGTATTCCGGCCGGCCCTTCTTGTGGCCGAGGAAACCGTAGGCTCCGCAGGCCTGCAGGAGGCGTTGCGTGGCGGCGACGTGAAAGAGGTGCGAGAACTCGTCGCTGGAACCCTTCCAGCCGGAGACTTCCCGTGCGTGGTCCTCGATCTCGATGCGCCACAGGTCCATGTCGTCGCGCGTGAGGTAAGGGTCGAAGGCGAGCGAGGCGAAGTCGTAGAACATGCAGCCGTGGCGCAGGCCTTGGAGGTCGACCAGCCAGGCGGAATCGTCGCGCACCATGATGTTCTGCGACTGGAAATCGCGATGGATCGTGACGACGGGCTGGCCCATGAGTTCCTTGGCGAGCGAGGCCATCTCGTCGGCGACGGCGCGGTCTGGCTTACGGCCGCCGAGCGCGTTGTCCTGGAAGTATTGACGCTCCCACTGATAGAGATTCGGGCCGAACGCTTCCATGAGCGTGATGCCGGAGCCGGCGAAGGCGTCGACGCCGAGGCGATGGATGCCGGCGACCTGTTCGAGCGCGGAGGCGACAGGCGCCCACGGGAACTCCTTGCCTTGCGCGAGCGACCAGAGGTCGGTGCTGCCTAGGTCTTCGAGGATGAGTACGCCGGCGGCCTTATCTTCGGCGAGGACTTGCGGGACCTGAACACCGATTTTGTCGCGGAGCACGCCGGCGATGGCGCCGTAGAGTTGGTTCTCAGGACGCGAATCATCGTAGACGCACAGCACGGCGGACTCGCCCGCGGCGTTGCGCATGCGGAGGAACTTGCGTCCGGAGCCGCCCTTCAGGACGGCGCCGCCCTCGGTGAGTTCGTAGCCGTGCGCTTTGGCGGCGTCGGCGGGGGAGATCGCGCCACGCACCGGCTTTTCGTGTTCGGCCTTCACGGCTTGGTATTCCTCGACGGTGCCGAGGTCATGCCAGGTCGCGGAGCCGTCGAGGAAGCCCTGGATGCTGTTGGGTTCGGCTTGGAGGCGGCGGAGGAAGTGTTCGACGAGCGATTCGATCGTCGCGGGCACGCCTTGGGCGAAAGCCTTGGTGACAACGCAGATGCCGGTGTACTGGTAGGAGGGGTCGGTCTTGCCGAGGCGGTCGCGCATGTCGGTCACGAAACCTTCGTCGGTGATGCGGACGTTACGGTTTGGGCCCTGTTCGCGGACGACGAGCGTGGCGGCGCCGCCGTTCGCCTGATGGTGCGCGTAGGCTGCGGCGATATCGCAGCCGGAGAGGATGTCGCCGTTCCAGATAAAGAGGTCCTTATCATCCTCGCCGAGAAGACCCGCGATGTTCGCGAGTCCGCCGCCGGTCTCGAGGAGCACGGGCTCGTGCACGAGCTTCACTTCGGCTTCGCCGAAGCGGCCGGAAGGGAAGGCGAGCGCCCAGGCGTCAGGGCAGTGGTGCGTGTTGATGATGAAGCGGCGCGTGCCGGCGGCATGGAGTTTCTCCATCGCTTGCAAGACCATCGGTCGTCCGCCGATCGGCAGGAGTGGCTTGGGGCAGTTTTCGGTGAGCGGACGCAGGCGCGTGCCGAGGCCGGCTCCGAGGAGGAAGGCGGTGCGAGGAAAGTCAGGCATGGGTAGAATGGGTGCAGGTCGGGCAGATGCCGTAGATTTCCATGATATGGGTCAGGTCGGCATAGCCCTTGGTACGGGCGGCGGCTTCGAGGCGCGAGGTGTCGCAACCGGGCAGACGGTCAATTCGGCCGCAACGACGGCAGATGACGTGGTGATGGTGGTGCCCGGGCGTAACGAGTGCGTAGAGGCTGCGGCCGCGCTCGAGCGGGTGACGCTGGACGATGCCGGCGTCGTCCATGGCGCCGAGGCTGCGGTAAATGGTGACGAGGTCCAACTTGTCGTCGCCCGCGGCTTCATGGAGCTGCTCCGCGCTGAGAGGGTGTTTGGCCGCCGCGAGGACCTTGAGCATGACCAAGCGAGGAGAGGTGACGCGCATGGCCTTCTCCTTCATGCGGAGGACGGCGGCTTCGATGCGATCGCCGGAGCCTTCCCCGCAGCATCCTTCCTCATGGCGGTGGCCTTGGGACATGGCCCGTAGGTTTGGGGTCGTTTATGACGAGGCAACAACGAATGGCCACTTGCCTCCCGCCCGGGTCTGGCTTGGCTGGATGGGTCCATGTCCGACTGTCCGGCCAACCTGACCTCCGCCCACGAACTTTGTCCGGTCTCGTTCCGCGACTTCGTGTCGGCCGAGCCCTTCAAACTCGAGTTGGGCGGCGAGTTGCCGTCCCTGACGTTGCGCTATGAGACCTACGGCACCTTGCTGCCCGACAAGTCGAACGCCATCTTGGTCCCGCACGCGCTGAGCGGTGATCACCACGTGGCTGGACGCTACTCGGCCGAAGACCGCAAGCCGGGCTGGTGGGATTGCTTCGTCGGCCCCGGCAAGGCCATCGACACCAACCGTTTCTTCGTCATCGGCGTCAACTGTATCGGCGGATGCCGCGGTTCGACCGGTCCGCTCTCGACCGACCCCCGTACCGGTAAGCCCTACGGCGGCTATTTCCCCGAGATTACCCTGGGCGATATCGTCCGCGCCCAACGCCTAGTCGTCCGTCATCTCGGCATCTCCAAACTTCATGGCGTCGTTGGCGGTTCCATGGGCGGCATGCAGGCCCTGATCTGGTGCGCCGACTATCCCTCCGAGGTCGATCGTATCGCCGTGCTCGCCGCCGGCCTGAGCCAGTCGCCGATGGCGATCGCCCTTAACGCCGTGTCGCGAGCCTGCGTGGAGCGTGACCCGAATTTCCGAGGCGGGCACTACGTCCCTGGCGAAGGCCCTGAGTCCGGCTTAGCCATCGGCCGCATGATCGCGCACATCAGCTATCTTTCCTCCGCATCGTTCGAGCAGAAGTTCGGCCGCGCCAAGGTCCCGGGCGCCGGCGCCGGCGACCCCGTGCACTGGCAGGTCGAAAGCTACCTCGAGCACCAAGGCAGGGCGTTCGTCCAGCGCTTCGATGCCAACAGCTGGTTGCGCATCACCCGCGCGGTCGATCGCTTTGACATGACGGCGCGCGCCTCCTCCGGCACGCTCTTTACCCAAGACGGACCCGACGTGCTCGCCATCGGTTTCTCGAGCGACTGGCTCTACCCGACGAGCGAACTACGCATGCTCCTCGCCGCGGCCACGGCCGTCGGCGTCAACGCCGCCTACCACGAGGTGGTGACGGATGCCGGCCATGACGGCTTTCTTCTGCCCGACACCGGGCTGGCGGTCCGTCTGCACGCCTTCCTGGGCTGATCAGAGGAGCGGCGAGATCACTTGCGCAATGGCCTCGATCGCGCGTCCCGTCCATGTGCGGGTGCGCCGGTAGAGGTCTTCCGTAAAACGGGTACTTTCCGTTCCCCAGCCGGCGATGAGGGTGCCGACTTCGGCGACCGCGACGGGGTCGCGCACGACGGCGCCAATCTCGTAATTCAGGAAGAGCGAACGCATGTCGAGATTCGCTGAGCCGATGACCAGCTGCTCGTCGTCGACGATGACGAGCTTGGCGTGAAGCACATCGGGCTTGAAGAACAGGATTTCCGCACCGGCCTCGCGCAGGGTGCGCAGGTGCCAGCGGCGGGCGAGGTCAAGCAGGCGATGGTCCGACCGTCGCGGTACCATGATCTTGACGTGGCGGCCGGCGTTCGCGGCGGTCACCAGGAGGGTGAATAGCGTGCGGTCGGGTACGAAGTACGGCGTGACGACGGTGATGGAGCGTTTGCAGTTGGAGAACAGCTTCACGTAGGTCTCCCACAGGGGATCTCCTTCGCAGTCGGGGCCAGAGGAGATGACCTCGACGTGCGCTTCGCCGACGTGGGGCGAGCGCTCGCGTAGCAGTGTCGCGAAGGTCATCGGGGTTTCGTCGGTGGCCTGGCACCAGTCGGCGATGAAGACGCGCTCGATGGCGGCGGCCGTCGGGCCCTCGATCAGGAACGAGCAGTCGCGGAAGCGACGGGATGAGGGCTTGTCGCCCATGTAAAGCAGGCCGAGGTTCTGGCCGCCGATGATCGCGAACGTGCCGTCGAAGACAGCGATCTTACGGTGATTGCGCCAGTTGGCCGAGCCTTTGCCCTGAGTGGGCAGCGCAGGGTTGAAGCGGGCCACCTTGCCGCCAGCGCGGAGGAGGGGGCGGCAGAGACGCAACGGGATGCCGAAGCTGCCGATGGCGTCGACAAGCAGGCGAACCTCAAGGCCTTCCTTGGCCCGCGCCGTCAGTAGGCTGACGATTTCGCGACCGACGGCATCGTTGGCCAGCGCGTAGGTCGAGAGGCTGATACGTCGTTTCGCTCCCTTGATCTGCCGGCGCAGTTCTTCGAGGGTCTCGCGTCCGTGTCGGTCGCCGAGCAGGCGGAAGCGGTTGCCTCCGAAGTCAGGTTCTTCGCTGAGGCGCCAGGCCACGCGGTTCACCTCCTTCTTCGCGTCGGCCAGCGAGGAGTGCTTGCGGCCGCCGAAAAGGAAGAAGAGCAGGGCGGTGCCGATCGGCAGGAACCAGGCAAGCGGACCCCAGAGCAGCAGGTAGGCCGGGGAGATGCGGGCACGCATCACGCGCAGGAGGACGTAGATCTGGCAGCCGGTGCGGACAGCCTTCATCACGCTGGGCTCTAGCCAGCCCAGCCACTCCGCCACGAGGATGACCAAGGAAGCCAGCAGCGCCAGCGAGGTGCTGCGCGTCAGCCGGCCGTATCCATGGAACGGAACCATACTTGGATATTATGGCCCCTCGTCGCGGATGGGCACAAAAAAAGACCCCGGTTGCCCGGGGTCTGTTTGGTTCCTGTGAAGGAAGGCTTAGTTGCCAGCCTTGTCGAGGAGGTCGCCGAGACTGTTGAAGTCTCCGCTGCCCGACGACGAGGAGGACGAACCACCAGCCGACGGTGCCGGGGCGCCACCGGTGGACGGGCCCTTGATGCGGTCGTAGCTGCTGATTTCCGCCTGGAGGCGTTCGGCGTCGTAGTTCGCAGCCTTGATCGAGAGACCAATGCGACGGTCTTCCTTGTCGATCTTGATGACGCGAGCGGTGACATCCTGGCCGACCTTGACGACGTCCTTGACGTTCTCAACGCGCTGTTCGGCGAGCTGGGAGACGTGCACGAGGCCGTCGATTTCGTCGGAGAGTTCGATGAAGGCACCGAAGTTCGCGATCTTGGAGACCTTGCCGTTGACGAGGTCGCCGATGCGGTACTTGCGGTCGATTTCGCTCCACGGATCGGTCTGGGTCTGCTTGACGCCCAGGGAGATGCGCTGCTGGTCGACATCGACGTCGAGCACGATGGCTTCCACGTCGTCGCCCTTCTTCATGACTTCGGCCGGGTTGTTGATGCGGCGGGTCCAGCTCATGTCGGACACGTGCACCATGCCGTCGATGCCATCTTCCAGTTCGACGAACGCACCGTAGTTGGTGAGGTTGCGCACCTTGCCGCGGACGCGAGCGCCCACGGGGTAGTTGTGGCGGACCTTTTCCCACGGATTGGTTTCGAGCTGGCGGATGCCGAGCGAGATCTTCTGTTCTTCCTTGTTGAAGTTGAGGATGACCGCGTCGACTTCCTGGCCGACCTTGAGGATGTCAGACGGCTTCTGGACGCGCTTGGTCCAGGAGAGTTCGGAGACGTGGACGAGGCCTTCGACGCCGCCTTCGATCTCGATGAACGCACCGTAGGCGACGAGGTTGACGACCTTGCCGTGGACCTTCTGGCCGACGGGGTAGCGCTTCTCGATACCTTCCCAAGGATTGGGCTGGGTCTGCTTGAGGCCGAGGGAGACGCGTTCGCGTTCGCGGTCGACTTCGACGACCATGACGGTGATTTCTTCGCCGACCTTGACGACTTCGCTCGGGTGGCCGATGCGGCCCCAGCTCATGTCGGTCACGTGCAGCAGGCCGTCGAGACCGTCGAGGTCCACGAACGCGCCGTAGTCGGTGATGTTCTTGACGATACCACGACGGACGACGCCGGGCTTGACCTCCTCGAGGAGCTTGCGACGGCTTTCGCCGCGCTGTTCTTCGATGAGTTCGCGACGGGAGACGACGAGGTTCTTCTTCTCCTTGTTGATCTTGATGATCTTGAAGTCGAAGGTCTGGCCCACGAACTGTTCGAGGTTCTTGGGGGGATTGACGTCGATCTGGGAGGAAGGCATGAACGCGTCGACGCCGACGGAGACGATGAGGCCTCCCTTGACGATGGACTTGACGCGGCCCTGGACGATGGAGCCTTCCTGGCAATTGGCTTCGATGCTTTCCCACTTCCGGATCTGAAGGGCGCGATCGTAGGAGACGGTCGGGGTGCCGTCCTTGTTCTCAAGCTTCTCGAGGTAGACCTCGAGCTGCATGCCGACCTGGACTTCGGCCATGTCGGGGAATTCGCCCTGGGGGATGAAACCCTCGGACTTGCCGTTGATATCGACGACGACGAACTTGTCGTCGCGGATTTCGGTCACCGTGGCGGAGATGACAGAGTGTGCTTTGAGCGCGCCGAAATTGGAGTCGGCGAGCAGTTTTTCCATTAGGCTCATGTTGTTTGGACTGTTTGTCCTGGCCGTCGCGGAGGACGTTTCCAGGGTTTGGTTGGTTTTTTGGTTTCCCCTCGGAGAGTCCGCTGACAGATGCCGGCGGGCCGAAAGGAAGGTCAAACGAACCGTCCGACCGACCGGTTGGCAAGAGGAATTTGGGCCTAAAGCCCCGGATGCCTTCGCCCCCTGGGGCTTATTTGGTGGCTTTGACGGCCGGGCGACCCCGGAGCACGTAGTCCACGATGCCGGCGGCCACCGCCTCCGCGATTCTCTGGCGGTAGGCGGGGTCGGCGATCTGGGCGCCTTCCTTCCGGCTGGACATGAAACCGCCTTCGATGAGGACGCCTGGGCAGCTTAAGGTGCGCAGGACGGCGAAACGGGCCCGGCGCACGCCGCGATCCTCGGCGGCGGTACCGGCCAGGAGGCGTCGCTGAATGCCCCAGGCGAGCGTCATGTTGGGGGTGTCGAAGCGGTTGCCGGGCTCAAGGGCGGTGGTCGACTTGGCTTTCCCGGCGTTGGTCGATTTCTGACCGGCGGGCGTCAGGCAGTAGGTCTCGATGCCTCCGCTATTGGTATCGCCGGCGGGTCCGGCATTGTAATGGAGGCTGATGAAAAGGTCCGCCTTTACGGCCGCGGCGACGGCTGGCCGGTTGTCGAGGTCGACGAACACGTCGGTGGTGCGCGTGAAGACGACCTCGAAGCCCTGTTTCTCGAGGGCGATCTTCAGGCGGGCGGCGGTGTCGAGCGTGGCGGCCTTCTCGTTATATTTATAAGGTCCGTTGACCTTGCCGGTGTCCTTGCCGCCATGGCCGGGATCCAGCACGATGCGGCGGACGGAGGCGGTCGGGGCTTCCCAGAATAGCGGCACGAAGACCTTCTCGTAATCGATCTTCGAGAGCGTGAGGTGGCCGCGCTGCGAGCCGATGGCGTCGTCGAGCATGACCTTCACGCCGTCGACGAGGATGAACTCCTTGCTGTATTCGGCGTAGAAGGAGAGACCACCGCGGGTGACGTAGCGCTCCGAGATGCGGCCGTCGCCCGCCTGGCGAGGGGCGTCGCGCAAACCGAGCTGGCGCACGGATTCGCCGAGGTAATAATCGGTGGAAGCCGCGGAAAGTAACGCGCCGACGCCGAGCAGCAGGAGTATCGCCGCGCAGCGCCGCACGATCTTATTCCGCGTCGTTCTCGCCGTTGTCCACCGCGGAGTCGTCTTCTCCGTCGTCTTCGCCCGGGGTCTCGTTGTGCACGAGCTTACGTTTGTTCTGCTGGACGGGCGTGAGGCCGACGACGATCGCGCGTCCGCTGCGCTTGGGCTCATTGTCGCGCGTGCTGATATGCGACAGGGCTTCGATGGCCTTGGTGATGGTCGCGATGCCGATCTCGGGGTGCTCGAGTTCGCGGTAGCGGTACTGGAGCAGGAGCTTGATCTTGTGGCCGTGGAAGAGGAAGTTCTCAGCGCGGCGGACCTTGATGAAAAGGTCATGCACGTCGATGCGCGGGCGGAGCTTGATCTCCTTCACCTTCGTCGCGGTCTTCTGGTGCTTGTTCTTCTTGGCCTCTTCGTAGAGGTACTTTCCGTATTCCTGCAGCTTGCAGACGGGCGGAACGGCGGTCGCGGCGATCTCGATAAGGTCGACGCCGAACTCGCGGGCGAGGTCGAGCGCCTGCTGCGTGGGCATCACGCCCATCATCTCGCCCTTAGGAGAGATGACGCGCACTTCGGTCGCACGGATGCGATCATTGCGCTTAGGCCCTTTGTCTTCTTTGCGGAAGTTGCCGCGATTCTGCCCCGCGTTGTTCTTTGGGCGGGGGCTTTTAGGACGATAGGGCGAAGGCATTAGGTACTGCGAGGTGTCTGGCGGATAAACTCCCCGTTTGTCGCCGATGGTTCAAGCACCGATTATCCCCGCCGCGCGGCGCGCGCCGTCCGCTTACTTCGCGGCGGCGATCGCTTCGAGCAGCTGCTTGCCGTGGGCGGCGGCCTCGACCTTGGGGACAACGCCGACGAGTTTACCATCGCCGTCGAAAAGGTAGGCGGCCCGGAGGGGGCCGAGGTACTTCTTCCCGTACATGGATTTCTCGACGATGGCATCGAGGGCCTGGGAGAAGAGGTCCTCGGGGTCCGCGACCAGGGTGAACTTGTAGCCGTGCTTGGCGGCGTACTTGTTATGGGAGGCGCAGGTGTCCCGGGAGACCGCAATCAGCCTAAATCCTTGTCTGACAATGGCTTTCTCGTTTTTATCCATCTCGGCGGCCTGTTTATCACAAGCAGACGTGTTGTTACGCATGTAGACGGAAACGATGGTCGGGCCGTCCAAGAGGGCGGCAAATGGCCCATGGACGGGCTTTCCGTCCACTAGGGCATCTACTTTAAAGGTCAGTTTAGGCTTTTTTCCTAGGGAAAGCATGGTTTTAAGGATTGGGTTCAGGGCAGGGGAGCGGGCTTGGGCGGGATTGTCAAACGGCCAGGTCGATCCGCCGCCCTGCACAAAGTGAGCCCATCTCCGTTCCCGCGGCCCTTTCCCCTTTACAAGTCCCCCCGGACGCCCTTTGTTCCGACCCTTTCCGCCATGCAAAAGACCCGCAAGTCAGTCTCCAAGCGCTTCAAGGTGACCGGTTCCGGCAAAGTGATGCGCCGTTCCCCTAACGGTCGCCACCTGTTGAGCTCCAAATCCCGCAAGCAGCGCCGTCGCGCCAACAAGTCCAAGCGCGTCGACTCCGGCTTCGAGAAGAAGATGCTGGCCAGCATGCCTTTCGCCTAAACCGGCGATCCACTTTTTGGCCGAACGGGTGTTCATTAAGGCGACCCCGAGGCCATCTAACCAAAACCAAAACCAAATACCAACATGCCTAGAGCAACCAATGGCCCGGCCACCAAGGCCCGAAAGAAGCGCGCGATCAAAGCCGCTAAGGGCTACTTCGGAAACAAATCCCGTCTGTACGTCTACGCCCTCGAGGCCGTTCAGCGCGCGCAGAAGTTCGCTTATCGCGACCGCCGCAAGAACAAGTCGACGTTCCGTCAGCTGTGGATCGTGCGTCTCAACGCCGCCTGCCGTCCCCTCGGCATTTCCTACAGCCGTCTGATCTCTGGTCTGAAGAAGGCCAACATCACGATGGACCGTAAGAATCTGAGCGAACTGGCCATCCATGACGCCCCCGCTTTTGAAGCGATCGTCAAGAAGGCCCAGGCCGCTCTCGTCTAAGACGACTTAACGTCCCTTCACGAAGCCCCGGCCCTCCGGGGCTTCTTTGTTTTACGGTGCTTTCGCTTGCCGATTATCCCCTCCAACACACAAATCAATCCATGCAGCAGCAGCTCGCCCAACTCGTCGCCGCCGCCACCCAGGAAGCCTCCGCCGTCGCCACCCGCGCCGAGCTCGAAGCCTTCAAGGCGCGCGTCGTCGGCCCCAACGGCTCCCTGACCCAGGTGATGAAGGGTATGGCCACCCTTTCGAAGGAAGAACGCCCAGTCGTGGGTAAGCTCATCAACGAGGCGAAGAAGTCCGTCGAGGAACTCCTCGCCGCTCTCCTGGTCAAGGTCGAGAACGCCGAAATCGCCGCCGCCCTCGGCGCCTCCGTCGACCCGACTCTCCCGAGCCCCGACGCTCCGGCGGGCTCGCTCCATCCGCTTTCTCGCACGCGCGAACGTATCCTGGCTTCCTTCCGCAAACTGGGCTTCGTCGTCGCTGACGGCCCCGAGGTCGAGACGGAGTGGCATTGCTTCGACGCGCTCAACACGCCGGCCGATCACCCAGCCCGCGATATGCAGGACACGCTCTACATGCCGAAGGCGTTCCGCTCCGCCGACGCTCCCCGCAAGGCCGACGAGGCGATCCTCCTCCGCACGCACACGTCCAGCGTCCAGGTCCGCACGATGCTCTCGCGCAAGCCGCCGTTCCGCATCGTCGCCCCGGGCCGCTGCTTCCGCCGTGACGCGGTCGACGCGACGCACTCCGCCAACTTCCACCAGGTTGAAGGACTCTGGATCGACCGTAACGTGACGCTCGCTGATCTCCGCGGCGTGCTCGACTTCTTCGTGAAGGAAACGTTTGGCGCCGACGCCGAGATCCGCCTGCGTCCGTCATTCTTCCCGTTCACGGAACCGTCTTTCGAGATGGACCTCCGCTCGCCTAACCTGGGCCGCCTCTCCAATCGCTGGCTCGAGATCATGGGCTGCGGCCTCGTCGACCCGAAGGTGCTCGAGCTCTGCGGTCTCGATCCGAACGAATGGTCGGGCCTGGCCTTCGGCCTCGGCCTCGAACGCATCGCGATGCTGGTCCACGGGATCGACGATATCCGCCACTTCTACAACAACGACACGCGCTTCCTGCGCCAGTTCGCCTAAGCCATGAAAGTCTCTTTCCAAGCCCTCTCCCGTCACCTCGACCTCGCCGGCGTCACCGCCGAACGCGTCGCGGAAGTCCTCCCGATGCTCGGCCTCGAGGTGGAGTCGGTCACGACCTTCGGTCTCGCGCCTCTGCCGCTCGTGGTGGTCGGCGAGATAAAGTCCTTCGAGAAACACCCGAAGGCCGACCGTCTCAGTGTCTGTCAGGTCGATGTGGGTGATGGCGCAATCCGCCAGATCGTCTGCGGTGCGAAGAATTTCAAAGCCGGCGACCGCGTGCCAGTGGCTCTCCCGGGCACGGTGATGCCGAGCGGTTTCACCATCTCGGTCTCGAAGCTCCGCGACGTCGATTCGGCGGGCATGATGTGCTCCTCCGAAGAACTTGGCCTCGGCAAGGGTGAGGACGGTCTACTCATCCTGACGCCGCGCCAGCCAGCCCTCGGCACGCCGCTCAACTCCCTTTTCGGCGCCCCGGATACGGTGCTCGAAATCTCGGTCACGCCGAACCGCGGCGATTGCCTTGGTATCCGCGGTGTCGCCCGCGACCTCGCCGCCGCTCTCGGCCTGACGCTCAAGCCGCTCACGGTGAAGACCGCCGCCGGCTTCGCGGCCGCGCCTTCCGCCGCCGATACGGTGAAGTTTGTCCGCTCGTCCTCCGAGTTCTGCCCTTACTACACGCTCCGCACGCTGAAGAACGTGAAGGTTGGCCCAAGCCCGGCATGGCTCCGCCGCGACCTCGAGGCCGCCGGCCTCCGTCCGATTAACAACGTGGTCGATATCACGAACTGGGTCCTGCTCGAACTCGGCCAACCGCTCCACGCGTTCGACGCGAAGAAGGTCTCCGAAGGCATCGAAGCCCGACCGGCCCGCGAAGGCGAAGAGATCGTCCTGCTCGACGGCAAGAAGGTGAAGCTCGAGACTGGTGTCTGCGTCATCGCTGATGCCCAGCGTCCGCTCGTCGTCGCTGGCGTAATGGGTGGCGTCGATTCCGGCGTGACCGACTCGACGACCGAAATCCTGTTGGAAGCTGCTTGGTTCCGCCCCGGCGAGATCCGCCGCGTCGCTCGCCGCATTGGCGTGTCGACCGATTCTTCCCATCGCTTCGCCCGTGACGTGGATCCAGCCGGCGTCGAGCTCGCCTCGCGCCTCGCCACAGACCTTCTCATCGAACTCGCCGGCGCGCAGGTGGCCGGTCCCGCTGTCGCCGTAGGTAAGCCGCCGCGCGCTGACGTCACCATCGAACTTCCTGCCGGCTATGTTGCCGCGAAACTGGGCACGCCGATTGCTGATGCCGACGTCAACGCGGCCTTTGCTCGTCTGGGTTTCACGGTGAAGCCTTCCGCCGCCGGTTTCTCGGTGCTGGTGCCTTCGTTCCGTTCCGACGTGAGCCGTCCGATCGACCTAGTCGAGGAATTCATCCGCATCCACGGTACCGATAAGGTACCCGCTGGCCGTCCGATTGCCCCGCTCCCGGGCGACGAAGATGCGCTGACGTCCGTCTTCACCCGCGAAGTCTCGGCCCGCCTCGTGGGCGCCGGTTTCACGGAGTGCTGCCACTACTCGCTCCGCGACGCGGCGGAACTCGAACGCACGCTCGGCGCCGACAAGGCCGCCTTGGTCGCGATGGATAATCCCCTGACGGCCGAGCAGACACACCTCCGTGCGTCGCTC
>Ga0194048_10000217_pt1 | contig 26496 bp, 23 predicted proteins | sample JunL225m_MetaG_FD_161685 | JGI IMG/M metagenome (GOLD analysis project Ga0194048, IMG submission 161685) | Anoxic zone freshwater microbial communities from boreal shield lake in IISD Experimental Lakes Area, Ontario, Canada - Jun2016-L222-5m | ecosystem: Environmental > Aquatic > Freshwater >...
ATTAGTGCCAACTATGGGCGCCCTGCACAAGGGTCACCAAGCGTTGATTAAGCGTGCGCGCTCAATGAGTAAAGAAGTCGTTGTTAGCATTTTTATAAATCCTTTGCAGTTCGAAAATAAAGACGATCTCGAAAAATATCCACGTAGCCCAGAGCGCGATATTCAATTAGCGACATTGGCCGGCGCAACTGAAGTGTGGATGCCTGATTACGAAGAGATTTATCCGGGTGATATTACAAAGTTAAGCGCTGGTGCTTTAGGTAAGTTATTTGAAGGCAAGTCACGGCCTGAGCATTTTGACGGTGTCGTCACAGTGGTAAATCGTTTATTTGAAATAGTAAAACCAGCCGCAGCTGTATTTGGGGAAAAAGATTTTCAGCAGCTAGCGATTATTAAAAATATGAAAAGCAAAGTGGAAATTATTAGTGTGCCAACCGTCCGTGAATTCGATGGTTTAGCGCTTTCATCCAGAAATCTTCGTTTAACAAGTAATGGTCGTGAATCTGCAAATGTAATTCACCGCGCACTTGCCGCTGCACACTTAGCACCCACAGTTGCAATTGCTCAAGAAATAATTAATTCAACTTTGGCGACTGAGAATAATTTCTCTTGTGACTATTCTGCGATTATTGATGAAACAACATTTGAATTAGCCACCGACGCAACCCGACACAAGCGCGCGATTATTGCGGGTTGGATAGACGAAGTTCGCTTAATAGACAACATGACAATGGGAGAGAGGCGTTAAGTGTTACTAACCGTTGATGTAGGAAACACAAATACCGTACTTGGAATTTTTGACGGGACAAATCTCGTACGCTCATGGCGCGTTAAAACAGATCCACGTAGCACTGCCGATGAATTATGGCTGCAATATCGCTCACTCGTCGATGATTATGAAATAACTGGCCTATCTGTTTGCTCAACAGTTCCAGCAACTTTGCGCGAACTTCGCAGCATGATTGATGATTACTTTTCAGATATTCGCGTAACAATTGTTGAACCGGGAATTAAAACGGGAGTTCCGTTATTGGTTGATAATCCCAAAGAAATTGGGGCCGACAGAATTGTTAATACCCTAGCGGCTCATACTCTTTATGGTGGTCCAGCAATTGTTGTGGATTTTGGAACTTCAACAAATTTGGATGTTGTCTCACCAAAAGGTGAATTTCTTGGCGGAGCCCTTGCCCCAGGCATAGAAATTTCAGTGGACGCGCTAGCTGCTCGGGCCGCTCAACTTCGTAAAGTTGAATTAGTCCGCCCTAAAAATGTAATAGGAAAGAACACTGTAGAGGCATTGCAGTCAGGAACAATTTTTGGTTTCGCTGGACAAGTTGATGGATTAGTCGAGCGAATTTGTGCAGAGCTTCTTGAGAGTTATTCAGAAACGCCTACGGTGATTGCAACCGGTGGATTAGCGCCATTAATTATTGGGGTATCTGAAACTATCGACCGACATGAGCCTGATTTAACACTTATTGGCCTGCGCTTAATTCACGAACGAAATGCTTGAGTCGCTAGACTTCCCCACATTATGAGCACAGATAACGCATCAATCGAAGAGGATCTGCCAGAACAACTTCGTATCCGCCGTGAAAAGCGAGCAACGTTGATTGAAAATGGCATTGAGCCTTATCCAGTTTCTGTACCTCGAACTAAGTCTTTGCATGAAATCCGCGAAAAATATGTTGGCCTTGAAATTGATGTTGCTACAGGCGATATCGAATCTTTAACGGGCCGAATTATTTTCAAGCGCGATACCGGCAAACTTTGTTTTGCGACTTTGCGCGAAGGTGATGGCACCGAACTTCAGGCCATGTTCTCCCTCGACAAGGTTGGTCAAGAATCAATTGATGCATGGAAATCAGAGATTGATTTAGGCGACATTGTTTCGGTGACCGGTGAAATTATTACTTCAAAGCGCGGTGAACTTTCAATTCTGGCTAACTCTTGGAAATTAGCGTCCAAGTCACTTCGCCCATTGCCAAATGATCACAAGCCAATGTCTGAGGAAACACGCGTTCGTATGCGCTATGTGGATTTAATCGTTCGACCAGAAGCACGCAGCAATGCGCGACTTCGCCCACAAGTGATGCGCTCACTTCGCGAAACTTTCCACAACGAAAACTTTATTGAAGTTGAAACTCCAATGCTGCAGGTCATGCATGGTGGCGCGGCAGCACGCCCATTCAAATCTTTCTCAAATGCCTACGACATGGATCTTTTCCTACGCATCGCTCCTGAATTATTTCTAAAGCGCTGTGTTGTTGGCGGAATTGAAAGAGTTTTTGAAATTAATCGCAATTTCCGCAATGAAGGCGCTGATTCTTCCCACTCTCCTGAATTTGCGATGATTGAGAGCTATCAGGCATACGGAGATTGGCGCTCTATTGCCGATTTAACTCGCAGCCTTGTACAAAACGCAGCCATGGCAGTTGCTGGTTCACATGTAGTTACTCATCATGACGGCCGCCAAGCCGACTTAGGTGGAACTTGGCGCGAAATATCCTTATATGACGCTATCTCTGAAGGTGTTGGACAAACCGTGAGCGCGCTAACACCTATCGAAGAATTAAAAACAATTGCAACAAAGCTTGGCTTGAAGATTGATCCAAAGTGGATTACTGGAAAGCTTGCAGAAGAAATCTTTGAGCATGTTGCAAAAGATCAATTGATTGCACCAACATTTGTAATGGGATTCCCAGTAGATACTTCACCGCTTGTGCGCGCACACCGTGAAATTCCTGGTGTTGCAGAAAAATGGGATCTCTATGTTGATGGTTTTGAATTAGCAACTGGTTATTCAGAACTTATCGATCCAGTTATTCAACGCGAACGACTTGTTGAACAGGCAACGCTTGGCTCTAAAGGTGATCTAGAAGCTATGCAAGTCGATGAAGATTTCTTGCGCGCAATGGAGTTTGGCATGCCACCAATGGGTGGAATGGGAATGGGTGTTGATCGTTTACTCATGGCACTTACTGGACTTGGGATTCGCGAAACAATTTTGTTCCCGTTAGTAAAACCAGAAATAGATTAGTCATGGAGATTCGCCCAGCTCGAACGAGTGACATCAAAGGTATTCGTGCACTCATTGATTCTTATGCGCCTCAAGGTCGTTTGCTAACCAAAGAGACGGTGACGTTGTATGAAAGTGTTCAAGAATTTACTGTTGCTATCGAAAATGACCAAGTAATCGGATGCGGCGCGTTGCACGTTCTTTGGGAAGATTTAGCAGAGGTCCGCACCGTTGCAATTGCTGAATCTTTGCGTGGCAAAGGAATAGGACACAAAATTCTTGACTCAATTGTTGAGCGCGCAGAAAATTTAGGTATTAAGCGAATCTTTTGTTTAACTTTTGAAACACATTTTTTTGGGGCCCATGGTTTTGAAATCATCGAGGGCACACCTGTTGATCCAGATGTCTATGCCGAGCTCCTGCGCTCATACGATGCCGGTGTGGCCGAGTTCTTGGATCTTGAATCAGTGAAGCCCAACACCTTGGGCAACACCAGAATGCTCAAAATTCTCTCCTAGATTTAGTGGTTTTCGGGCATAAATCGCCTAGCCATTGGGTTATAGAAGCCAGAAGCTATCCACCTCGCGAGTGTGACCCTGCAGGTATTAGGCTTAAGTGAAGACCAGATGAAAGAGAGCCCCGCCCATGTTTGAGCGCTTTACAGATCGAGCCCGCCGCGTTGTCGTGTTGGCCCAAGAAGAAGCTCGCATGCTCAATCACAACTACATCGGTACCGAGCACATCCTGCTTGGTCTGATTCATGAAGGTGAAGGCGTTGCTGCAAAAGCATTGGAATCTCTCGGTATCTCACTTGAAGCTGTTCGAGCACAAGTTGAAGAAATCATTGGTCAAGGTCAGCAAGCACCAAGCGGACACATTCCATTTACGCCACGTGCTAAAAAAGTTTTAGAACTCTCACTTCGTGAAGCTTTACAACTCGGTCACAACTACATCGGTACCGAACATATTTTGCTTGGTCTTATTCGCGAAGGTGAAGGCGTTGCTGCTCAAGTTCTTGTAAAACTTGGTGCAGATCTAAATCGCGTACGCCAACAAGTTATTCAACTTCTTTCAGGCTACCAAGGTAAAGAAGCTGTAACGCAAGGCGGACCAGCTGAAGGAACTCCTTCAACATCATTGGTATTAGATCAATTTGGTCGTAACCTCACACAAGCCGCACGTGAAGGAAAGCTCGATCCAGTAATCGGTCGCGAAAATGAAATTGAACGTGTGATGCAAGTTCTCTCACGCCGTACAAAAAATAACCCAGTTCTTATCGGAGAACCAGGTGTTGGTAAGACTGCAGTCGTTGAAGGTCTTGCACAAGCAATTTATAAAAACGATGTTCCAGAAACTTTGAAAGATAAGCAGCTCTACTCATTAGATCTTGGAGCACTCGTTGCCGGAAGCCGCTACCGCGGAGATTTTGAAGAGCGTTTGAAGAAGGTTCTTAAAGAGATCAAGAGCCGTGGCGACATTATTCTTTTCATCGATGAGATTCATACTCTCGTTGGCGCTGGCGCTGCAGAAGGTGCGATTGATGCTGCAAGCATCTTGAAGCCAATGCTTGCTCGCGGTGAGTTACAGACAATTGGCGCAACAACTCTTGATGAATATCGCAAGCATGTTGAAAAGGATGCAGCCCTTGAGCGCCGCTTCCAACCAATTCAAGTTAAAGAACCTTCAGTTGCACACACCATTGAAATTCTAAAAGGCCTCCGCGATCGCTACGAAACTCATCACCGCGTCTCAATTACAGATGGTGCGCTCGCAGCTGCAGCAAATCTTGCAGATCGTTATGTTTCAGATCGCTTCCTGCCAGATAAAGCAATCGATTTAATTGACGAAGCTGGTTCACGCCTTCGCATCAAGCGCATGACCGCGCCAGCAGAACTACGCGCTTTTGACGACAAAATCGCAAGTGCGCGTAAGGAAAAAGAATCTGCAATCGATGGACAAGATTTCGAAATGGCTGCATCACTTCGCGATAAGGAAAAGACACTTATTGCCGAAAAGCATGAAGCTGAAAAGAATTGGAAAGCCACAGATTTAGATAAGGTCACGGAAGTTGATGAGGAACTCATCGCTCAAGTTCTTTCTGCATCTACTGGAATTCCTGTATTCAAACTAACTGAAGAAGAAACTGCACGACTTCTTCGCATGGAAGATGAGTTACACAACCGTGTTATCGGACAAGACCAAGCGATTAAGGCTTTGTCACAAGCAATCCGCCGTACACGTGCAGGACTTAAAGATCCACGCCGTCCTGGTGGATCATTTATCTTCGCTGGCCCATCAGGTGTTGGTAAGACCGAACTTTCACGCACTCTCGCTTCATTCTTATTTGGCGATCAAGATGCACTTATCCAACTTGATATGTCTGAATATTCAGAGCGTCACACAGCATCACGCTTGTTCGGTGCACCTCCAGGATATGTCGGTTACGACGAAGGCGGACAGCTCACTGAAAAGGTACGCCGTCGCCCATTCTCTGTTGTTCTTTTCGATGAAATCGAAAAAGCACACCCAGACATCTTTAATTCATTGCTTCAGGTTCTTGAAGATGGTCGCCTAACCGATTCACAAGGGCGCACTGTTGACTTCAAAAACACTGTAATCATCATGACCACCAACCTTGGTACTCGCGATATTTCTAAGAGCCTAGGTCTTGGTTTTGCTAATAGCGATGATGATCAAACTAATTACGAGCGCATGAAGGGCAAGGTAAGTGATGAACTTAAGACTCACTTCCGCCCTGAATTCCTTAACCGTATCGATGATGTCATCGTCTTCCATCAGTTAACCAAGGATCAGATTATTCAAATCGTTGATTTGATGATCAAGAATCTTGATGATCGTTTACAAGCAAAAGATATGGGTATCGAATTAACTTCGGCAGCGAAGGATCTCTTAGCTCAACGTGGTTATGACCCACTTCTTGGTGCACGACCATTGCGTCGCACAATTCAACGTGAAATCGAAGATGCACTTTCAGAGCGCATCTTGTTTGGCGAACTAAAAGCCGGCGAAATCATTGTTGTAGATGCTGAGGGCGAAGGCGCAGATGCGATCTTTACATTCAAGGGTGCAGTTAAGGCGCAGATGCCTGATTCACCTGAAGATCTTGCTGAAGCACCAACTGCTTAAATTTAAGAACCTAATTTCTTAAGTGCTTCGCCGCTAACGCGATAAATGGTCCATTCATCCATGGCTACAGCGCCTATGGATTTGTAGAACTCGATGGATGGTTCATTCCAATCAAGAACCCACCATTGGAATCTTTCATATCCGCGTTCAACGCAGATTGTGGCAAGGGTTTTCAGGAAAGCTAAGCCATGGCCTTGCCCGCGATAGGAAGGATCTACATAAAGATCTTCTAAATAAATGCCTGGTTTGCCCAGCCATGTTGAGTAATTGAGAAACCAAATTGCAATTCCAATTACCTGTCCATCAACTTCAGCAACATGGCAATAAGCAGTTGGATTGGCGCTGAAAATAGTCTCTTCGATTTGCTCAATTGTTGCGATTGCTTCATTTGGTGCTTTTTCATATTCGGCTAAATCTTTAATGAGCGCAAGAATGCGAGGTGCATCTTCTTTAACGGCACGACGAATCATTGCGGCAGTCTATATCGCTTACGAGGTATTGCCTCGATAAGTAAATCTTCTTGCAGCGTCTTTAAGGCTTTTTCTACTTGAGATTCATCGGGCCAAAGTTTCATGATTGCATTTTCTGTTAGAGATTCATTCTCACGCAGGGCCTGAACGATGGTGCCACGACATTTTCTATCAGTGCCATGCCAATCCTGAGATTTACGAACTAAATCAGTTTTTGGATAACCATTTTTGCGCCAATTACATTGCGAGATAACTGGGCATTTTTCACAGATTGGGTTTTTGGATGTACAGACCAGTGCGCCAAGTTCCATAGTTGCTGCCGACCAGATGTGGGCATTCTTAGTTGGTTGAAGTGTTAATCGTGAAGCTTTTTCTTTAACCGTTGGTGCAGGTTTTGGATATTCGTTTCCATCAATGATTCGGGTTAGTAGCCGGCGAATATTGACATCCATTACTAATGATTGCTGATCAAAAGCAAAAGCGGTGATTGCCGCAGCGGTGTATTCACCAATACCTGGCAAAGTTTGCAGAGTTGCTGCATCTTCAGGGATTTCATTGTTGAAATCTTCGGAGATGATTTGAGCCGCTGCATGCAAACGCAGAGCGCGGCGCGGATAACCCAGACGTTCCCAAGCAGTAATTACTTCGGCCGGAGTGGCTTTAGCTAAATCTGCAGGAGTTGGCCAACGTCGCATCCATTCATGCCATTTAGGCAGAACGCGATTAACAGGAGTTTGTTGCAACATATATTCGCTGACCATGACACCCCACGGCGTTGTGTTGCGCCACGGAAGATCACGTTTGTTCTTTTTAAACCACGTAACTATCGGTTTTTCTAGCGAGTTCATTCGCCAGTTATTTTTACCCGTTTGAGAGCTTGATCAAGCCGTGAAACTTCAACAATTTCCATGCCGGCAATTTTTGTCTCAGATCCAGTTGGAACAAGGGCGCGTTTGAAACCTAAACGGAAAGCTTCTTGTAAGCGGCGATCAACGCCACTTACTTTACGGATCTCACCAGCTAAACCAACTTCGCCGATTGCAACCAAATCTGAAGGCAACGCTAAACCTTTTGCGGCAGATGCAACGGCCAGAGCTAAAGCTAAATCTGCAGCAGGTTCTGACATTTTCATTCCACCAACTGTTGCTGCATAGACATCGCGGCCACCGACTCGAACTCCTGCACGAAGTTCGAGAACTGCCAGTGTCATTGAAGTGCGTGCGGAATCAAGTCCCGATACAACTCGACGGGCATTTCCAAAATCATTTTCACGGCCCTGGCTCACTAACGCTTGAATTTCAGCTAATAATGGACGTCGACCTTCGAGGGTGACTGTGACGCATGTTCCAGGAACTGGTTCGGCATGGCGAGAAGTAAAAAGTCCGGTTGGATCTATTACTGATTCGATTCCTGAATCACTTAGATCAAAACAGCCAACTTCATCGGATGCACCAAAACGGTTTTTGATTGCACGAATTAAACGAAGTCGTGAATGACGTTCGCCTTCAAATTGCAAAACAACATCAACAATATGTTCTAGCAAACGTGGTCCGGCGATTGAACCATCTTTAGTTACATGGCCTACAAGCAACAAAGTTATTTCGCGATCTTTACAGATTCGAATGAGTGCACCAGCTACTTCGCGCACCTGTGTTACTCCACCAGGAGAACCATCGGCAGTACTGCTTCCAATTGTTTGAACCGAGTCAATAATTAATAACTGTGGCTTGACCGCATCAATATGGGCAATAACTGCGCCAAGATCTGTCTCTGATGCTAGAAAAAGTTGTGGGTCAATCGCCTTGATTCGCTCAGCTCGAAGGCGAACTTGTGATGCAGATTCTTCACCACTGACATAAAGAGCTGGAATTCCTTTTGCAGCGGTTTGCGCGGCAACTGAAAGTAGCAATGTAGATTTTCCAACACCTGGTTCACCGGCCAATAAAATTGCAGCTCCTGGAACTAAACCGCCACCGAGAACGCGATCAAGTTCGGATACGCCAGTAGGTCGTGCATATGCTGCAGATAAATCAACATCGCCAATAGGTGTTGCTTTATTAGTTACATGTCCGGCAACGAGAGAAAGTTTTTTCGGTGCGGCTAACTCTTCAACTGATCCCCACGCTTGGCATTCACCGCAGCGCCCGACCCATTTTTGCGAACTCCAGCCACACTCGCTGCAGCGAAACGGATCCTTCTCAACCTTTGCCATAGCCAGAGCCTAGAACTAAGTACTGACTATTTCTTCTGGGCAGCGACTGTTGCTGGGTGTTGAATAACAAAAAGTGGCAATGAACGGCTTTGCGCATCCTTAATTCCAGCTACGCGCATGTCGCACAGGCGAGCAAGCTCGGCATATGCCGCTTCACCCATCAATTTCTGCAACTCATACTTATTAGAAATATAAACCGGTTGGCTTCCAATATGGGCTTCAGGATTGCTGGTGCAATACCAATCGAAATCATCGCCGCCATCGCCCCATGCAAGGCGTTCGTATTCACCGATAACAGTGATGGAATATTCGCGCTCGCCAACTTCGCGTGTTTCAAAACTACGACGAAGTGGAAGTTGCCAGCAAACATCTGGTTTTGTATCTACAAAGTGTTTATTTTCTTTAATTGCTAAATGGTGAAGCACGCAACCAAAAGAGCCAGTAAAACCTTCAGCTTCATAACCTTTGCGATTTAAGAAAATACATCCATCATCAACGCGACGAGTTTTGCGATCACCGTCTTCATCTTTTTCAGAAATTCGTAACGCTCCGCCAGGTTTCTTTGGACGTGCTTCTGAATAAAACTGCCACATCTCAGGAGTTAAATATGCAGCGGCTTTATCAGTACGTTTTTCATCGGCTTCATCGGTATACATCGCACCTTCGGTACAGCACCCCGAGAATGGTTGATTCTTAAATACACCTTGGCAACCATCGCCATAGATGCAGGTCCAAAACGAGGTCAACCAAGTCAGATCACATTTAAAGATTTCTTCAGCATCATTAGGGTCGGTAAATTCAACCCAATCACGCGCAAACCCTGGCTTTATTTCCGACATAGTCGCAGAGCCTACAGGCATAAAGGTAGGCTTGTTACATGAAACAAGTTGGAGTAATTGGTGCGGGTGTAATGGGCGAAGCCCTTATTGCTGCGTTGATTGCATACGGCACATCGCCTGATTCCATTGTGATCTCGGAAAAGCGCAAAGAACGTGCTGAAGAGTTAATTGCGCGCTATCGAATAACTGTGAGTGATTTAGCTGAGAATGTCTCCAAAGCTGATGCTTTGCTTTTAGTTGTAAAGCCACAAGATATGGCTGCGCTATTAGAGGAAATTAGAAGCCAAATTAAGCAATCTGCAGTAGTTATCACCTTTGCTGCTGGAAAAAAGATTTCATTTATTCAATCAGGTCTTGGCACAAGTAATCCAGTGGTGCGTGTTATGCCAAATACCCCAACCATGGTGGGTGCGGGAATGGCTGCGATTTCATTAGGCGCCGGGGTCACAGAAGAACAATCTAACTTTGTTTCAGGATTTCTCGCCGCTACCGGCAAAGTCATTACTGTTTCTGAGGATTTGCAAGATGCCGTTACTGCAACGAGTGGATCTGGGCCAGCGTATTTCTTTAGATTTGTAGAAGCCATGGTTGAAGGGGCGAAAGAATTAGGCCTATCCGAGGCCGATGCAACAACGTTAACAATCCAGACAATCGTTGGCGCAGCCAAACTTTTAGATGAATCCGGAAAAAGTGCAACAACGTTGCGTGAAAATGTTACAAGTCCAAATGGAACAACAGCTGCCGCGTTGGCTTCTTTTGAATCAGACAATATCTCAGGAGTCATATCAAAGGCTATGAAAGCTGCGCGCGATCGCTCGCAGGAATTAGCGTGAAACGTTTACTATCACTCGTCTTAGTTTCAAGTATTGCATTTCTTCCAACATCTTTTGCAGCCGTTAAAAAACCAGTTGTAAAACCCTTAAAGTTATTAACAACTATCGGTACGCCAGAAGAATTTGGCGGAATTGTAACCAGCGCGAAGATAATCATTGAATACGGCAATCATGGAGCAAGTTCCTTCGTGCGCGGCATTGATATCAAAGGTAATGAACTGTGGAATCTGAATTTAGATGAATTGTCACCATCAATTGCAACTGCGGCTACCGTAGATAGCAGCGGAACTGTATGGATTGCCGGATCCACCTCTTTGACTCGTCCATCTCCAACACCTTCACCGACAGTTTTACCTTTAGATCCCGATAAAGTTGTAGCAGTTCCAGATATCTATAGCGCAGATTTAGATGCATTTTCACTCTGGTCGATTAATCCAGTTTCACAAGCGATGTCTCAGTATTCGCTACAGCTGAAAGCTCCAATTTTAATAAATGCAATTGCAGTCGATAAATTTGGAATTAGCGCAGTTGGTAGTTCTGGAACTCTTATCAACGCAGATTTATCTGGTCATATTGCCAACCCAATAACTTTTGCTACAGATGCGACTAGTTTTGAATCTATCGTTAGAAATCTCGATGGTACAAAAACGATAGTTGGATCAAGTTCAGAAACCTTAGGCGGAAAAAAATTAGTAGGCAAAGTGGATGGTGTAATTGTTAAAATATCAAAAGCGAATAAAGTCATTTCAGTCGTTAGAAGTTCTGCAACAAAAGCCAATCGCAGCTGGACTAGTGCAAATGGTACGTATTTATTAGGGGGAAGTGTTGTAACTGGGGCAAAGATTGAGAGTGCAATTACAAAGTTCTCATCAGCATATGTCCCAACGTGGACATACAGGTTTTCCTCAACCGGGGAAACCTTTACCGCTGGCTCTTCCTTCGCACTTCTTCAATCCACCTCAGCGATTACGCAATTGACTGGGTGGTCACCAAAAAATCCGAGAGCTTTGCTGATCGGCTTTGATGCCAAAGGGGTGGTTAATGCTGCCTATAGTGCCCCAACCACACAGCAACGCGTTCTTGGGCTCTACGCATCATCAGAACTAGGCCTCTTATGCATAACTTCAAGCGCAGAAACCGTTTCGATTTTTACCCTCAACTAGAGGTAACCTAACGCCCTAAGCATTATCAATGTAGAAATGAGAGCGTGACATATGGGTTCCGTAATTAAAAAGCGACGCAAGCGCATGGCGAAGAAGAAGCATAAGAAACTTCTCAAGAAGACTCGCATTCAGCGCCGTAACGCTAAATAGTAATTACGGTTTTAGTAACGCCAGCTTTCCACTCACTGTGGCAAGCAGATATTGAACTTTATTAATTACCACCCAAGCGCTCTGAGTTGGTTCAGAGCCTTGGGTGCTTTTTATTAAGCGAATTGCACCTTGCCCCAGTGATTTCTTGCTCGTGTCTAATGAACATAAGCGTTCTTGACAGTTAAAGACAATAGTTTTTCCATTGGAAGCCAAATACTCTCCAGGGGTTCCAAAATCATCTGTATCCAAAGTTGAAATATTTAATGGTTTGCTTAGCAGCGCCCAACGAACCTTGTCGGGATGTGGGAAAGAAATTAAGGAAGTTGAAAGCCAGGCTACCTGTACATCGTTATTAATTTTTGTTAATGAAACGTCGTAGCCAAATATTGATGCATCATCTGTTGAGATATCAAGAGTTTGATAGTCCCAGGTATTTGCATCAATTCCCGTACGAGTTGCTATACGAACTGCACCGGCCGTGATTTCCTTCTTTTGGTTTGCTGAAACTACTGAATCGTATGCGATGACGGTCTTTGCACCATTCTGAATTGCCTCTAAATGAAATCCGACATCGCCAGTACTACGACCATCTGTTTTTCGATCACCATCAATTAATTCATAATCCCAGGCAGATTTATTTACTTTTACTGCACCGAGTAAAATACCTTGGCTCTCGTCACGGTAAAAGACCTCAACTGCAGAGCTTGTTGCAACACAGGCATTAGACACACTTACATCACTTGAAGTGGCTACACGAACGGGGTTTACGTATTCATTAACTGCAGGCCCATTTCCATCAACAACCTCAAATGTAAATGTCTTGCCGTTGTATGCTGCATAACGTAAATCTTTTTCAGTAACATCACTATAGAAAATATGAAGAGTTTGCTTTACTCCACTTCCATTGATGCACATTGATATTTGTCCGGAAATTTGATTTGTTGTACGGCCGCTAGAGCCACCAGCACCATCGACGGTTACTTTCTTCCAAACTTTGCCGTTATAAGTTGCAAGTTTGAGATCACCAGTTTTGCTATTGGTATAGGCAACTGCGGGTTGTCCATTAAATACTGTGCTGGTAACTGATTTTCCATCGGCCGTGCTATCGAAAACAGAGCTTTTCCAACTAGGTTGAGGTGTAACAGAGTTACTAGTGGTCGAATCTGATAGGCCTAAAGAATTCTTGGCGGTTACTGAAAATGTATAGGCAGTACCATTTTTTAAACCCGTCATTATGACTGGCGTCGAGGATGTTCGCTTTTCCACACCAGTTCTTAGATTCTTAATAATGTACTCGCTCACTTGCGCAGTACGGATGTTTACTGGCGGATCGAATGAAATATATGCAGATGCATCTGAGACAAATGCTTTTACATTCCGGGGAGACAACGGCAATCCAACCGCGATTCCAACCGGAGGCTTATTTCTCATATCTTCCATCATTGCCAACAAAAGTGGTCCAGGTTCTTTAAATATTTCACCAGGATCAAGATTTGGAGTCATTACTGAATCTAAGCCAGTCTTTGAAAAAGAAGCTTCATCAAGATGACTTACCGAAGAGCCTGATTCATATTTTGAAGGCGTATACATCTTCGGTTTAATTCCGGAATTCGCGGCAATACCTAATGGACCAGCCCAAACCAATGAAGAAGTTTGGGCATTTGCTAACTCTTCTGACGGTGTTGGTAAATCCGCGAATCTACTTCCATCAGATGTTTGAAGGTAAGCATCGAAGGGAGTTGGTTCATCAAGGCTTCCGACGTAGGTGACACCCCCATTGTCGAAGTAAGGGGTGTACGTATCATTTGAAAGGAAACCAAGCCCATGCGCGATTTCATGAAGAAAAACTGATTCGAGGTCATACTCGGTATTTGTTGGCGACCCATCGCCGCGAATATTCCAATCAGCATCGGAATTTACTTGAATGATGATGTCTGAATTAGCTTTATCCAAATCTTTACCAGCTAAAGCATTTGCTAGCGCCGAGGGATACCACAGCGTTGGATCAGGAGCACCGGCAAAACCGGAGTAAAAATCAGATGGACGTGCACTTCCTAAAACGCCCCACGAAGCGGATCGACCCCACGAAGCATCAACATTAATGGGGACTGAAGATGAAAAATTTGCTGCCCACACATCAATCGCGGCCTGTACTTCTGTTTTCGCCCAATCTGGAAAGCCGGTATAAGAAACAACAAATTTTGATTTAGTTTGTATGTTTGCATACTTGGTGCGATGTTCGGGTTTAGAAGATGTATTAGTTCCAGCATAGGTATGAATCCACTGGGTAGCAGGAACTTCTTTAAATAAAGCTTCTGCTGACGGTGCAGTGAGAATTGAGGCAAGAAGTGCCAAGGCCACGGCGCTCGATTGCAGCCTCTTTATCGAAATTCTTTGCACTGGCGCACACTATCAAGATGAGATGATTGCTTCATAGCCCTTAGGTTGAAATAAGCGTTTCTCTAAGCAAATTAACAGGAAGAGGCACAGCGATGACTACGGTTACCGTCTTTGGAAGACATGGCTGTCACCTTTGTGATGTTGCAACCTCAGTACTTGAAGGCATGCAAGCAGAGTTAAATTTCGAAATCGAAAAAATCTACATCGATGGCAACATAGAATTAGAAAAACTTTACGGTGAACAGATTCCTGTCATTCATATCGATGGGAAACATCATGATTTTTTTAAAGTTAATCCTGAACGATTTAGACTTTCCCTTGAAAAACATCGTCAGCATCAATAATTTTGTAAGCGTATCCCTGTTCGGCAAGAAAGCGTTGACGGTTTTGCGCAAAGTCCTGATCTACAGTGTCTCTAGAAATAACCGAATAAAATTTTGCTGTTCGTCCATCTGACTTTGGTCGCAAGATTCGACCTAATCTTTGTGCCTCTTCTTGACGGCTTCCAAAAGCTCCACTTACTTGAATTGCAATCGTTGCATCTGGCAAATCAATAGAAAAATTTGCCACCTTTGACACAACTAATGTTGTGATTTCTCCTGATCTAAATTTATTAAATAAAATTTCACGCTCTTTGACCGGAGTCTCACCTTTAATTACTGGTACACCTAAAATTTCTGAGAGTTCATCAAGTTGATCAATATATTGACCGATTACAAGAATTTGTTCGCCTTGATGCTTCTTTACTAATGCTTCAACAACATCGCGTTTTGTGCGTGTTGTTGCACAGTAACGGTAACGGTTTTCAACTTCGGCAGTTGCATACATCAGACGTTCATTTTCAGTGAGATTCACTCGAACTTCGATGCACTCAGCTGGTGCGATATAACCTTGGGATTCAATTTCTTTCCAAGGAACGTCGTAGCGTTTTGGACCAATGAGTGAAAATACTTCGCCTTCCATGCCATCTTCGCGAACCAATGTTGCGGTAAGGCCTAAACGCCGGCGGGATTGGATATCGGCGGTGAATCTAAAGATTGGTGCGGGAAGTAAATGAACTTCATCGTAAATAATTAATCCCCAGTCATATGAATCAAAGAGATCCAAATGGGCGTAGACACCATTCTTCTTTTTAGTCATGACTTGATAGGTCGCGATAGTCACTGGGCGAATTTCCTTTTTCGCACCGGAATATTCACCGATTTCATCCTCATTCAAAGTGGTGCGCTTTAGTAGTTCCTCGCGCCATTGACGTGCGGCAACGGTGTTAGTTACCAAGATAAGAGTTGTGGCTTTTGCGTGCGCCATCGCAGCAGCGCCAACAATTGTTTTTCCAGCACCACATGGCAAAACCACAACACCTGAGCCACCATGCCAAAAACCCTCTGCAGCTAATTCTTGATACGGGCGGATTTTCCAACCATCCTGCAGTAGCGCAATTTCATGTGCCTGACCATCAACGTATCCTGCAAAATCTTCTGCAGGCCAACCTAAACGAAGTAGTGATTGTTTAATTTGACCACGTTGACTTGGCAATACCGCAATAGTTTCTTTATCAATTCGTGCTCCCAGCAAAGGTTGAATCTTCTTGGCACGAATTACTTCTTCAAGAACGGCAGAGTCGGTTGTAACTAAAATCAAACCGTGTACTGGATCGGCTTCAAGACGAAGTCGGCCATAACGCGACATAGTTTCGGCAACGTCAATTAAAATCGAATGCGGAACCGCATAACGTGAATATTTAATTAATGTATCAATGACCTGCTCGGCGTCATGGCCTGCTGCTCTGGCATTCCATAAACCAAGTGGAGTTAAGCGGTAGGTGTGAATGTGTTCAGGTGAGCGCTCAAGTTCTGCGAAAGGTGCGATCGCACGGCGACATTCTGTTGATAGCGGATGATCTATATCTAACAGCAGCGTTTTATCGCTTTGAACGATTAACGGGCCATCAGTCATTGAGTATGTCCTTAATAAGTGCGTGCAAAAGATTGCTTCGAACTTCAAGCGTACTGACATCAACCCATTCATGCGCAGCATGCGCACCATCACCAATGGCACCTAAACCATCAAGAACCTGGGCACCTGCAGCTGCGGCAAAATTTCCATCACTGGCTCCACCTACAGAGGCATGTCCAAGATGCGGCATTCCTAATTCTTTAGCAACTTTTTCTGCACGCTCGTATAACGCCATCGTTGAAGATTGCTCAAGTGGTGGTCGATTAAAACCACCAGTTACTTCATATTGTGTCGAAGGATTAACCGCTTTCAAATTTCTAATTGCTGAATCAACTCGCTTCAAGTCTTCCATTGAGTATGAACGAATATCAATATCAAGTACTGCTAAATCTGGGACCGTATTTGTTGTATTTCCTGCACGCAACATCGTTGGGACAACTGTTGTTCCATGTTCTTTATTTTCTAAAGCAGCAACTGCGATGATGGCATGTGCAATTTCAATTGTTGAGTTGACGCCTTTCTCGGGTTCTAAACCGGCATGTGAGGCTTTGCCATGAATTTTGATTTGATACATAGCAGTACCTTTACGGCCAGTTTTTACCATTCCATTTAGCGTTGCCTCAAGAACCAAAACTGCTTTTGCCTTAGAAGAGATTTCTTTAATGAACTCTTTGCTTGTTGCGCTTCCAGTTTCTTCATCAGTGGTTGCAATTAATGCAACTGAACCAGTTATGCCCTTCATCGCATAGAGGGCTTGAATGAAACCTGCTTTCATGTCGAAAATTCCTGGACCAGATACTTTTGTTCCATCAACTTTCCAAAGCGGAGTGAAAGATCCTTTTGGCCATACTGTGTCTAAGTGCGCAAGTACAACCACTTCTGGATTACTTGCACCCCACCAAAAAACTGGACGTCCATTAACATCACGAATTTCCGCGGGTGTCCCTAAGACTCTCGTTGCAATATCACTTGCCAATCTAATAACTTCGTGACATGCCTCTAAGTCTTCAGTGGGAGATTCCAACTTAACAAGAGCTTCAAGGGCGTCCAACATGGGTTAATCCTATAGCGGAGCAACGCCGGTGATGCGGGGGATTCTAAAAGACTGAACTTCCCCCGTTGCATGGTCGCGCGCGATCAATGCCCCTGCGCTTACACGAATTGGGTCGATTATCCGATGTGTGACTGAACCATTGTTGTCGGCATAACCAATGGAGAGCGATTTCTCTTCGGCAATATATTTATTTACTAGATCCATTGTTTCATTAGCTGTGGTGCGAGGAAGTGCACCCAGCGCTTCATTTGCAATTTGTCGTAGGTGAGTTTGCTTGTGGGTTGATTTTTCACCAGTGCGAATTGATCGAATAGCCACACTAATATTTTCTTGTGTTGGTATTTCTATTTCACCAATTACTCGAGGTGGTCGAGGTTTAGTTAAGGCTCGATTACTTCGAGGTCCTGTCAACATAATTCCAGTGGCAGACTCACCCGCTGGTAGATAGCCCGCCTCGCGCAAAATTCGCATTGTGTCAGTTGCATCGTGGTCACAGATTGCTACTTCAGGTGCGATTCGACGTAAGGCCAAAACTTCTAAACGCTTATCATTCATTATTTGAGAAATTAACGATGTGTCTTCACATCGAATAAATGCGGAAGTGTTTCCAACCCGCAATTTTCCATGCTTCTTGGCAACATCACTAATCAAATATTCCAGCGGTTGTGGCATCGGAGTCTTGGAAGTTTTAGTTAGAAAGCTTTTAATCTCATCGCCGGTTTTGCCATGGTCTAAGGCACGACGAATCGTTGCTTCGCTGAAGCGATAAACCGTTGCACCGCCACGACTTTCTATCTCGGCCATCATCGCAAGTTGTTGAGAGATTTCATGTTCTAGCGGGCCTGGTGCGATCGCCGTGTTATCGCTCTGAATTAAAATGTGATCTACCGTCTTTGGTAAATCATTGTTGATAATTTCTAAGGAATCACCTGAAAGAAATTCAAGACCATATTTAGAGATTGCACCTTGACCCGTAATTCCTAGCCATTCAGCTTCTCGAAGCGTCCAATGTGCGAGCTCTTCTTGAAGTGAAGAATTACGACGCACAGGGGCACGCCAGGCAAGAACTTCGTTAAATGAAGTAGTAGCTGGTGCAACCAATTGATTCTCGCTGAGAATTGAAAGAGTAAGCGAGCGAACTTTGGCGGCGTTAACGCGATCGAGTTCCGGGCCTAGAGCTGCAACATTTTTAGATTCAGCTCTGCCAACAAGACCGCTTACACGTGAAGTTATCAGCCATTGTGATGCAATTGCTTGCCAACGATCGGCTGGTGATTGCATCAGCCAAATATCAAATTTATTGCTTGGCATAATTCGATCTTGGGCATCAATACTTATAAGCGATGACAAGTAAGCAAGTTCAACAATAAATGCTGCACATGATTCATCCACTCCGAGGTGGGTAGAAATTATTTTAAGATCACGAACCCCTAAACCGCCAGCACGTAAAGCATCGGCAGGTTCATCTGCCCAGAAATTTAAAAGCTCTTCAACCCAGCGAAGAACGGTAGAAATATTTGCAATAGCTGCAAGATTAATCTGGCGTTCATCCCGCTTACTTCCGGCCAATTGTGGCTGATTAATGAATCTTTCTTTGTGTACTTTCCCGCCGCGTAAATAAATTCCAACTTCACGGGGCAAAATAACTGTCCGTTGATCTAGAGGAACAAGAAATTTATGTTCCAATAACCAAGCAACACCAGTCCCAGGATTCTTTATGTCTCCGACACTTCCTCGCGGTGGTCCCCAGATTAATCTTTCTAAAACTTTTTTTGCATCAGCGGGTGCATTATCAATTTCAGAAAGCTTTAACTTGACCATTGATGCAGGCCCAAGACCCGCAGGTTCATTTCCAATGACATCGCGTAGTTGCGTTGGTAATCTCATTCCATCCTCTGAAGGATAAACAAGTCCAATGTCGATCAGATGTTCTAATGCCACGGGTGCGGCTTTATCAGTGATTGCAACTAAATTCTTAAGCGAAAATGGTTCATTCAATGATGCCCCAGCTTCAAGAACTTGAAACTGCCAGTGATTAAGAGAATCAATTGCTCGCGCCAAACTTGGGGCCGAGCATGCACGTACGGCAAGTGAAGCAATATCTGGCGGAACCGGAACTATGAGATCAGCACGTGCACTAAAGAGTTTTTGGAAGGCAGCATCATCAACACTACGTAGGTAGTCGGAGAAGGAGCGCATTTCCATAACTTGCCTACATTACTGGGCAAATGTGCTTTAGGGCGAATTACCTTTTCTTACCGCGCGGGGTTAACCAACTTGCTAAGGCCGCGAGGCGTACAACGACAGGTGAGACGATTTTTGCAATATGACGTGCTCGACGAAAATCATGAATTGGCCAACCTTCAGCCATGGCTCTCAAACTCAATATTGCATCAGGATTAATTGCAGATGGGTGCCCAACACATTGCAAAAGTGGAAAATCATTGTGACTATCTGAATATGAATAGCAGTCATCTAGGTTGAAACCTTTTAACTGCGCCAATTCTCGAACAGCAACTGCTTTTTCTTTGCCATGCAACAAAGCGCCGACCATTGCACCGGTATACATTCCATCTTTAGTTTCAGCTTTACTGCCAAGAGCGCCAGTAAATCCAAGACGATTTGCGATTAGAACCGCCATGTCTTCGGGCGCTGCAGTTACTAACCAAACTTCTTCGCCCGCAGCTAAATGTTTTTGGGCGATATCAATAGTTCCTTGCCACAGTGCTGGGGAAACGAATTCATCATAAATCTCTTGAGCAATTTTTTCGATATCTATAACACTATGCCCGCCAATAAAACCTGTAGCAGCATCTTGAAATCTTTGAATTTCTTCTTTGTTTTCTTTACCGGTAAGACGAAACCTTAAATTGGCCAAGACAAATCGGGAGATATCCCTTTTTGTGAAATAGCCTCGCTGATACATGCCTCGCCCTAGAAAATAGAGTGAAGATCCTCGAATCAGCGTGTTGTCTACATCAAAAAAGGCTGCTCGCTCCGCCGTGAGTGCCATGTCACTACCTTAACGAACTTGTCGCATTTGGGACGCTTTATGCTTTACCAATGAGTTCAACAGTCCATGTAGTCCGTCACGGGGAAGTCGAAAATCCCAACAAGATTCTTTATGGTCGCCAACCCGGCTGGAGCCTTTCTAAAAGAGGGCAAGAAATGGCGCAGACATTAGGCGACTGGTCTAGAACCGTTAATTTAGGTGCACTTTATGTTTCTCCACTTCAACGAGCGCAAGAAACCGCAGCGCCGATTGCTGCAGCACATTCAATTGCGATAACTACTGATGAACGCCTAATCGAAGCTGCAAATGTATTTGAAGGAAAACCATTTGGTGTTGGAGATGGTGTGTTAAAGCACCCTTCCTCATGGAAACATTTATGGAATCCCTGGAAACCTTCATGGGGAGAACCATATGATGAACAAATTAATCGCATGCTTGCCGCAATATTTGCCGCTCGCGATGCTGCACATGGAAAAGATGCGATTTGTGTTTCTCACCAACTTCCAATTTGGATCTTAAGAAGTGCAATCGAAAACCGTCGATTACTACACGACCCACGACGTCGTGAGTGCACATTAGCTTCGGTAACTAGCGTTCATTTTGATGATGAAGGTTTTATTTCTGGATTGACATACTCAGAACCTGCCAGACATTTACTGCCAGAGAAGAAGTAATGAAACACCGCTACAAAGTTTCGATGCTAGTCGGCTTAGTATTTTTACTTACTTCATGTAGCGGCGGTGGTACTTCCAGTTCACAAGAAAGTTTCATAGCTGGAAACGGCGCAGTAACTTTCATTAAAGCAACAGATCGAGTCAAAGCTCCGCTTTTATCGGGGATGACGCTTTCGGGAACCAACTTTGAAAATCAAGTCGGTAAAGTTTCGGTTGTAAATGTATGGGCTTCCTGGTGTTCACCATGCAGAGCCGAAGCACCAACACTTGTTGCCTTGTCGAAAAAATTCTCAGAAGTATCTTTTGTTGGAATCCTGACTAGAGATAATCCAGCAACAGCTGAAGCATTTCAACGGCGATTCGCGCTTTCTTATCCAACATTAATTGATGATTCAATTTTAATTGGATTTAAAAGTTCGCTTCCTGCAAATGCAATCCCAACCACGGTAATTATTGATAAAAAGGGCATGGTTGCCGCACGCATCTCGGGCCAAGTAACTGTTGCTTCATTAACTGAATTAATAACTAAGGTGAGTGGCGAATGAGAGAGTTTTTCATCGAACAAATTTTCAGTGGCGCCTTAATCACTGCTCTACCAGTGGCATTCATTGCTGGTGTAATTTCTTTCTTGTCACCCTGCGTTTTGCCGTTAGTTCCTGGGTACCTGTCATTTGCTGCAGGCTTTTCAGCTAATCGAGGCAAAGTTTTATTAGGTTCAATCTTATTTGTACTTGGTTTTAGTTCAGTATTTATTTCGTACGGCGCAATCTTTGGGGGAATCGGAAATCAATTAGTCGCAAATGAGGCTTTGATTTCTAGGTTGCTTGGCGTAATAACAATTTTCTTAGGTTTTGTTTTCTTGGGTAAATTTCCATTTGCGCCGACTTTTCGGCCGACAATCAAAACTACGGGCGGTCTTCTAGGAGCACCGTTACTTGGCTTCTTATTCGGAGTTGGCTGGACACCTTGCATTGGCCCCGCCCTTGCAGCGGTTGAAACTTTAGCTTTCCAAGAATCCAGTGCAGTTCGAGGAGCAATACTTTCTCTTGGATATTGTTTGGGCTTAGGTCTACCTTTTATTCTTTCTGGCCTTTTTTTAGATCGCTCCGAAAAACTTCGCAAATATTTAGTCAAACGCGGTGATTTGATTTCTAAAATTGGCGGAGGGTTTTTAATTTTGATTGGTATTTTGGAAGTCACAGGCACATGGGGCCACATCATGAATTCCATTCGCTCACTGATTTCAGATTTTGTTCCGGTGGTTTAAATGAGCCAAGAAATTGAATTACCAGAACTGGGAAGCATTGGTCTTATTCGTTACAGCTGGCGCCAGCTCACAAGTATGCGGACGGCATTAATTCTTTTACTCCTGCTTGGTTTAGCTGCTATCCCAGGATCCATAATTCCCCAAAGAACTCAAAACCCAATGAAGGTTAGTGATTACTTTAAGAACTCCCCAGATCTTTCTAAATGGATGGACAAGTTTTCACTCTTTGATGTTTATGGCTCTCCTTGGTTTAGTGCCATTTACATCTTGTTGTTCATTTCATTAATTGGATGCGTTTTACCGCGAACTTTTGAACACTTTCATGCCGCTCGCGCACTTCCACCTTTGACGCCAAAGAATTTAGACCGCCTTGAGCATTACAGCACATGGGAAGTCAACGGCAATGAGTTAGCCCAAGCCCGGGTTTGGTTTAAGTCAAAACGTTTTCGAATTGTAGAAAAAGACGGCGCGATCTCTGCAGAAAAAGGTTATATGCGTGAGACTGGAAACCTTTTATTTCATTTAGCGTTAATTCTTATTTTGCTAGGAATCTCTTTCAGTTCATTATTTGGAATGCGTGGGGAGGCCATTCTCAATGTTGGCGAAAGATTTGTTAATACGCCAACGAGTTATGATTCACTTCAATATGGAAAACTCTTTAAAGAGGGAAAACTCAAGACTTTTGCAATTACCGTGGATAAATTCGACGCGAAATATAATGTCGAAACGAATGCCCCTGAGGATTACACACTTAAGGTCAGTTTCGCGCAAGATGATCTAACAAAAATAAGTGAGAAAATTATTAAAGTTAATTCACCTCTAACGATTGGAAACACTAAAGTTTATTTGCAGGCCAATGGTTATTCTCCAATCGTCACAGTCAGGGATTCCAAAGGCAATGTAGCTTTGCAAGGCCCAATTCCATTTTTGCCACAAGATGCAAACCTTCGTTCAATAGGTGCAATTAAAGTTCCTGATGCTGATCCTCAAATTGGTTTTGTTGGCTCTTTTGTTCCGACGTATGCCCGTAGTAATGGAAATGGCGCAATTAGTGTCTTCCCAGAAGCTTTAGATCCCAGACTTTTGCTATCAGCTTGGATTGGGGATTTGGGGTTAGATAGCGGGGTTCCACAATCTGTTTATCGAATTGATACCTCAAAGATGAAAACAGTTGGCCTTAAATCCTTAAAACCCGGTGAAACATTTATCTATCCTCAAGGATCGATTACTTTTGAAGGCTATCAACAATGGGTAAACCTTCAGATAGTTGATGATCCTGGCAAGAACTTTGCCCTGCTCGGAGGTATTGTTGCCATCCTTGGTTTGCTCGCTTCTTTATTTACAAGAAGACGTCGTATATGGATCCGAGTTGGAGATTCGGTTGAAGTTGCAGGTTTAGCTAAGAATGCAGCACCCGGATTAGAAATTGAAATGGCCGAATTTGTAAAGATGCTCAAAGGAGAGAAATAAATGTCACGGAATTGGGCTTTTCTCTCAAATTATTTTATTTATTCTGCAATGGCCGTTTATACACTCTCATTTTTTGCTCACGCCGTAGAAACAGCTTGGGCAGTTCGAATCACTACTGAAGATTCACAGCAAAAGCTCGATTACAAACGCACCGAAAAAGTTGCACGTATTGCAACGGCCATGATGATCTTAGGTTTCGTTTTGTTAGTCATCGGCGTTATTGCCCGTGGAATATCTGCAGGCCGTGTTCCATGGGGAAATATGTATGAATTCTCAATTACTGGTGCAATGGCATTTTGTGGTGCCTATCTAGCCGCGTTGCGTAAATACGATTTACGGTGGTTAGGTTTGTTGGTTTCAATTGCTGTATTACTTACCTTAGGAACTGCAGTTGCGGTGTTATACCGTCCAAGCGCACCGCTTGTTCCTGCACTTAAATCAACGTGGTTAATTATTCATGTATCCGCTGCGATTATTTCTGGAGGAGTCTTCTTACTTGCAAACACAGTAGCGGCGGCTTATCTGTATTTAGATTCAATGGAAGCTAAAGGTGAGCGAACTGCTTGGGCAAAACGTTTACCAAGCCTTGAAGTTTTAGATCAACTTTCATATCGCCTGGTTGCATTTGTTTTCCCACTTTGGACTTTTGCAGTCATTGCAGGAGCAATTTGGGCAGAAAGTGCTTGGGGGCGTTACTGGGGTTGGGATCCAAAAGAGACGTGGGCATTTATTACCTGGGTTGCTTATGCTGCATATTTACATGCCCGAGTAACTGTCGGTTGGCGTGGACGAAAAGCCGCTTGGTTATGCCTTTTCGCGGGATCTACATTTTTATTTAACTATGTTTATGTAAATGTTTGGGGAACTGGAAAGCACACGTACTCAGGTCTTTAAAGTTTTCCTAAGAAATCTGGATCATCATCGGGCGGCAAGATGCGACGCGTCGGCTTTGGCCCTCTATTAATTCGGACTCGGCCCGCAATCAAATAAGCAATTGGACCTATTGCAAATGTCTCCAGGCTTAAGAGGATAATGATTAATATCCAGCCCCACTTGGGCAAAGTTTTAATCTGTGAGTCATCTCTTCGTGCACAATCAACAAGTGCATAAATAGTGGTTCCGAAGATCAGGAGGACAAGAATTAAATATCGCATGAAATAAGTATACTTTCTTCTAATTTATCGCTAGTGCTAGCGCGAAAAGAATCGCGAAAAGAATCTGAAGTTTTCCAGTTTTACCAAGTAACGGAATAAGTTCTACACCTGTTGCACCAGACAAGACTGAGCGCGAGATTGAAATACTCAGAGGTAAAACCGCTAATGTTAATAACGCCGAAGGCATTAAGGTTGCAAGTGCACAAATGTGAGCAACAACTAATAGCGCTACAAAACCACGACGGGCTTGAATATCTCCCACTCGTACTGCCAGAGTTCGTTTTCCGACTAATTCATCTTGCGCGCGATCGCGGATATTGTTAACTGCCAAAATTGCACAAGAAAGAGATCCCATCGCAATCGCACAGATAAAGCTAAGCGCACTAATTCTTCCGGTTTGTGTGTAATAGGTTCCAACTGTTGCTACTAAGCCAAAGAAAACAAAAACAGACAAATCACCTAAACCGTTGTAGCCATATGGATTTTTTCCACCTGTGTAACCCCAGGCTGCAGCAATCGCTGCGATGCCAATAAGTAATAACCACGGCGAGGTAAGCAGCGATAACCAAATTCCTGCAAGTGAAGCAATACCGAACGAAATTAGTGCAGCAGTTTTTACTTGTTTAGCCGTTGCTAAACCACTTGCAACAAGGCGCGTTGGCCCAATTCGATTGGAATCAGTTCCCTTAATTCCATCTGAATAATCATTTGCAAAGTTCACTCCGATTTGTAGCCATACACCTACTTTTAAAGCCAAAGCCGCACGAAACCAGTTCCAATCCGAACCTGCTAAAGCAGTAGCAACTACTACAGGTGCAATCGCTGCCGGCAAAGTTCTCGGACGTGCACCCAAAATCCATCTATTCATGCTTCACCATTTTCGCAAGCGCAATGCGATCGACTTTGCCGATACCTAGCAAGGGTAGCGAATTAAGTTGATGTATCCCTTTAGGTTTTGATGCAACACCAAGTGCGGCTTCGAGAAACTGCAAAATTTCATTGTCGCTAATGTCACCAACGACAGCTAAGTGCAGAGCTTGCCCCCACTGTTTGTCATTTATTGCAAATGCTGCAAATTCAATCTCTGGATATCGAATCGAAAGCGTGGCTTCGATTGAGGTCAGAGATACATTTTCTCCACCAGAGATAATTACGTCGTCAGCACGACCCAAGATTCGCAATTTCCCATCACTTATTTCGCCAAGATCGTTTGTAACAAACCAACCATCTTGTAGTTGAAAAAGATTTGGCGTATTTAAATATCCACTTGCCATGACGGATCCACGAATTTGCACATGCCCCTTATCGTTGAGTGAAAATTCAACGCCTTCGATTGCCTGACCGTTATAAACGCATCCACCCGAAGTTTCAGTCATCCCATAAGTTTCTACACAATCAATTCCGGAGTTCTGCGCTTGCTCGGCTAAAGAGACATTGAGTGCGGCGCCACCAACTAAAACTTTTTTAGCGCTTTGTAAATGTCTTAGCAGTCGATCATCACCATTGAGCGCACGAAATAACTGTGTAGGAACTATCGATGTAAAATCCACTTTCGGATATTCGCCTTCATAGTCACGAAGATCAATTGGCAGAGTTCCTGACTCCATAGATCGAACAACTACGTTTACTGCCGCTATGTGAGTCATTGGTAAAAGTAGCGACCATTGCGAGCCAG
>Ga0194048_10000218_pt1 | contig 26479 bp, 28 predicted proteins | sample JunL225m_MetaG_FD_161685 | JGI IMG/M metagenome (GOLD analysis project Ga0194048, IMG submission 161685) | Anoxic zone freshwater microbial communities from boreal shield lake in IISD Experimental Lakes Area, Ontario, Canada - Jun2016-L222-5m | ecosystem: Environmental > Aquatic > Freshwater >...
GTGGCGGCCGTGATGGCGATGCCGGCGGCGAGGAACTCGCGGTAGACCAGGGCCCAAGGCACGAGGAAGACGACTTCGATGTCGAAAAGGATGAAGAGCATCGCCGTCACGTAAAACTTCACGGCGAAGCGAGGGTGGGGCTTTCCTTCCATCGGCAGGCCGCATTCGTAGGCCTTGTCCTTGATGTAGTTGCCCTTGGCGCGCTGGCCGAAGACGTGGCTGACGATGAGGATGATCGCGGGGATCGAGAGACCTAGGACGATCTGCACGAGGGCGGGCAGGTAGGTGCTGAGGGACTGGGATTCGGCGGCGGCCATCGGTGATAGACACAAAAAAGCCCTCGCCTCGGGAGGCAAGGGCTTTTGCGAAGGTGCCCTTATTTGAGCTTAATTTCTGGCGAAGTGATGATCGCCGGGGACGGGCCAGGAATCTGGATGGTCGGCGCCGTGGGTTCGGCCGCGGGCTGTTGCAGGCTTTTCTTGAAATCGGCCAGTGAGCCCGGCACCTGCTCGGCGAGCCAGGCGGGAGCGATGAAGGCGGCCAGCTTGGCGGTGGCGTTGACCTTATGCTTGGGGTCGGAGTGTTCGACGCGCAGGAAGGTCTTGCCTGGGTCGTTGGGCGCGGTGCCCGCGAGCTTCGCGAGCGACAGGGTGACGATGGCGCCGTCGAAGAGCGTGAGCTTCACCACGGAGGAGCGTACGGCCTTCGTGGCATCCTTGTCGTCGAGGGACACCGCGTCGGCGGCACGGACGGTCGCCAGCGTGGCGACGATATCCTCGACGGCTTGGCCTTCCTTGCCTTCGAAGAGGGCTCCGAGTTCTTTGCGGGAGAACGAGGATTTTCCGTCCTTCCATTCGAAGACGATGGACTTGATTTCAGCGGGTTTGGCGGCGAATAGCGTCAGGTCGACCCAGGCGAGCGGGTCGCCTTCAAGGTAGGCTGAGAAGTCGGTACGAATCGCGAATTCTTGGCCGGCGAGGCGGGCGCTGGCGCCGACGCCGTCTTCGGTTGGCTTGCCAAACTGGATCGTCGTCGGTTTACCGTCCGGGCCGACCAGCGTCAGCGAGGAGTCGGCGAGGCCCAGCTTCTCGAGGCGCTTGGGATTCGCGGTGAGCTGACCGAAGTTATTCGCCTTCTGCAGGCCGCGGATAAGCGGAAGCAGGCGGTTCTCGACGTCGGCCGGCAGGCTGAGCTTCTCCTTCACCGTCCAGCCTTCGGCGGATTTCTCCAGCGTGACACTCTTGTTGTTGGCCTTGACCGTGAGCGACTTCGCGCCGTCGAGCAGGGCGGCTTCGACGAGCGGCTGTTTGCCGGCTTCGCCCTTGGGCGCTTCGCGGGTGAGGCGGACGGCCGCGAAGGCGATCAGCCCGAGGACGAGCGTGGCGACGAGCAGGTTCTTGTTACGCATGGCGGATTACGAAAGCTTGCGGCGGCGAGCCAGGGTGTAGAACAGGCCGAAGAGGAGGGCCAGCGCCGGGCCGGCGAGCAGGTTGAGTACCTGCAGGCGTCGACCGAGGGAATTGACGTCCTCGCTGAGGCCGCGACGGATGATGCGGCGTTCCTCGGAAAGCTTGTCCGCTTCGACCTGGAACTTCTCGATCTCGCGCTGCATCTCGGGCGTGATCACGATTCCCTTGGCGGTGACGCCACCGGTCTGCTTGGAGAGCTCGGTGACTTTCGCGTTGGCCTCCTCGAGGCGGCGCTCGATCTCGTCGAGCTTCGCCTGGTAGCGGAGCTGGGCGACGCGTTCGAGGTCTTGGACCTTCTTAAAAGGACGCAGCGAGGTGCCCTTGGAGCGCAGGCTGACGAGTTCGTCGCTACCGCCGAGGGTCTCGAGCGCGCTGATCACGAAGCCGAGGTTGTCGTTGATCGGTTCCATCGCGGCCTGACCGCCGACCTGACGCTGGCGCACCGTGAACGGGTCCATCATGAAGTCGGAGTCGGCGACCACGAACAGGCGGCCGGGCTTCGCGCTCTGGGCGAGGTGCGGTCCGGGGAGCGGCTTGGCGACCGGCTTAGGCGGCTGGCCGGGCGGCGTGGGCTCAGGCTTGCCAGGAGCGGGCGCGCCCTTCGGGAAGGCGGAGACGAATTCACCGGATACGGAAGCCACGATCACGCGGGACTTGCCGTCGGTCTTGAAGGACAGGGCGACCTTTTCGAAGGGGCCGGCGTTGGCGGAGGCCACGTCGACCGCGCCCATGCCGGGTCCACTCATCGTGACGAGCGGTTCGAACTTCAGGCGTTTCTCGGCACCGGAGATCAGGCCGATCGAACCGGCTTCCATGAAGGCCAGTTCACGGAGATCCGACGTGAGCGGTGATTCCTTGGAGAAGGCGGCGGCGCCGGCGGCGAAGGCTGGCTGGTATTGGACGGGGTCGCCACGGGAGCTGCGGATGGAGACCGAGCTGGCGGAGTCGCCCATGACGGCGTCGAGGTCGACGTTGACGCCCCAGGCGCGGAGTAAGGCGGGGTCGCTCGCGGCTGAGAGGGCCATCGGCGCCATCATGAAGGGCATATTACCCTGAGAGAACTTCTGGATGCGCGAGAGCGGGTCGACGGCGGCGAAGACCGGTCCGCCCTTCAGGAGGAACTGGTCGATCGCATAGGCGAGCTGCTCGTCGATGTGGTGCGCGTGGACGAGCGCCACGACGGCGACATCCTTCGGCAGTTCGCTCGCGGTGGTATTGAGTGTGATCACTTCGTACGTCTGGCCGAGTTCAGCCAGGAGGAAGTCGGCCGGGCCCGGCTGCTGTTCGCCGCCCTGCGGGACCTGGTTGGTGATCGGCAGCGAGCTGATGAAAGCGAGCTTCGGGCGGTCGAGGCGCGAGGCCGAGGCGATGAGTTTCGATAGGTCAAACTCCAGGAAGCGTTCGCGCGACGGGTCGAGCATCGGCATGGCCTTCACCGTGTCGGCCTGCTGGGCCGTCAGACCGAGGTAGGCGCTGCCTTGGGCGGCACGCATCGGGGCGATGCCGTGGCGCTGGGCGCGCTGTTCTTCCTTCGTGTCGGGGCGCGGGTCGGTGACGACCAGCTTCACCTTGCCGGCGGAGGCCGCGACGTATTCGCGGAGGAGCGTCTCGACGCGGCGCGAATAGCTTTCGAGGTACGGGCGCAGCTTTACGTCGGAGCGGCTGACGAAGTATTCGAGCGTCACCGGGTCGTCCAGCTTGGCGACGATACGTTTTGAGCTGGGCGAGAGCGTGAAGGTGCGATCGGCGGTGAGGTCGACGCGGGCGGGGAAAGCGCCGGAGATGAGGTTGACGAAGAACGCGGCCGCGAGGACGGCGAAGGCGGCGAGTAAGGCTTGGGAGCGGTTCATGGCGTGGGTTTCCGGTTAGCGGCGTTCGACGATGATGGTGCTCAGCCCGAGGCCGGCGAAGGCGACGGAGAGGAAGTAGGCGATGGGGCGCACGTCGACGAGGCCGAGCGTGAACGGTTCAAGATTGCGCCATAGGCCGAGGCGACGGACCTCATCGACCCCGGCGGAACCGAGCAGGCCCGCGAGGAGTTCGTCGAAGACGCCGTAGCCGACGAGCACGAGGATGAAGCAGGCGAGGAAGCCGGTCACGAAGGCGATGACCTGGCTGCGGGTGAGGGCGGAGGCGATGGCCGCGATGCCGAGGCAGGCACCGGCGCAGAGGAGCGATCCCGTGTAGCCGGCGATGATTACGCCCCAGTCCGGGTCGCCGAGCCAACCGACCGTGAGGGCGACGGGGACGGTCATCAAAAGCGCGCACGCGAGGAAGAGCCATGCGGCGAGGAACTTCCCGAGCGCGGCCTGCCAGACCGTAATCGGCCACGTCAAGAGCAGTTCGATGGTGCCTTGGCGGCGTTCTTCGGCCCAGAGGCGGGCGCCAGCGGCGGGAGCGAGGAACGCCCAGAGCCACGGGTGGTAGAGGAAGAAACGATCCAGGTTGGCGATGCCGGATTCGTAGAGTCCGCCGACGAAGAACGCCAGAGACACCGCGAACGCGTTGAATACCGCGAGGAAGACGTACGCCAGCGGTGTGCGGAAGTAGCCGGCGAACTCGCGGCGGACCATCGCCGTGAAAGGCTTGAGTCCCGGGGAGGAGATTTTTTCGGAAGAGGACATGGCGATAGAATTAGGCGGTGAGCTGGCGGAAGACGGCGTTGAGGTCGGAACCGCGGGAGAGGAACTTCTCGCGCGACTCGTCACAGCGGACTTCGCCCTTCGCGATGACGATGACGCGGGTGCAGAGTTCGCCGACTTCCTCGAGGATGTGGGTCGAGACGATGACGGCCTTGCGGGCGGCCATCTCCTTGAGGATGCGGCGCACCTCGAACTTCTGGTTCGGGTCGAGGCCGTCGGTCGGTTCGTCGAGGATGAGCACCTCCGGGTCGTGGATGACCGCCTGGGCGAACCCCACGCGCATACGGTAGCCTTTAGAGAGCGTATCGATCGTCTGGGCAGCCACTTCGTTGAGGCGGCAGAGCTCGAGCGTCTGACGGACACTTTCGGTCGGATTGGCCAGACCGCGGAGGTCGGCGGCGAAGCGGAGGAACTCGCGCACCGTCATCTCGCCGTAGGCGGGCGCGCCTTCGGGCGAGTAGCCCAAGTGTTGCTTGGCCTGGACGGCCTGGTCGGCGACGTCGAAGCCCGCGATCACCGCGGCGCCTTCGTCGGCGCGGAGGTGGCCGGTGAGCATCTTCATCGTGGTGGATTTCCCGGCGCCGTTAGGCCCGAGGAATCCCACGACCTCGCCGCGGTCGACGGCGAAGGAGACATCACGCACGGCGCGGATGGCGCCGTAGGACTTGGATAGGTTCTTGGCTTCGATGAGGGGCATGGCGAAAGATCAGCGGTTTTGCGGGGTGCCCATGACGGCGAGGCGGATGTCCGCCTTCTGGAAGCGCTCCGCGATACGGATGATCAGCTGCTGGTTGAACTCCAGCTGCTTCACCGGGGCGGCGGGGTAATACCAATACATCAGGCGGATGTTGACGGCCCAGTCGGCGAACTCTGTCACGTGCACGAGGGGAGGGTGGCTGGGCTGGGAACCTTCGTGGTCCACGAGCAGCTCACGGATGATTGCGACCGCCTCGCGGACTTTCTCGGCCGGCGTGTTGGCCTCGAGGTGCACAAGGTCCTGCCCGCGGATGAAGTCGCGGCGGGTGATGTTGACGATCGAGCGGGTGGCGAGGTCGCTGTTCGGGATGACAAGCTTCTGGCCGTCGAGCATCATGATGGTCGTTGAGCGCAGGCCGAGGGACTCCACCTTGCCCTCATGGGTGCCGATATTGATGATATCGCCGAGCGTGAAGGGTTGGTCGATGATGAGCATCACCGCGCCGAAGACGTTCTTGATCGTGTCCTGCGAGGCGAAGGCGAGGCCGACGACGGCGCCGGCCAGCAGGCCGAGAATCGCGTCAGAGGCCTTTGGGTCGACGATCGAGATGGCCTTGAAGGAGCCGACGAGGACGACCGCGATGCGGACCACCGTGGAGAACATCGGGACGAGGATGTCGTCCAGTTTGTTCTCGGTCTGGTCAGCGACCTTTTGCGCCCAGGCGATCGGGATGGCGACGAGGTAGAAGACCGAGGCGGTGTGCGCCAAGGAGCAGAGGAAGGTGCCGGTCGTGACGGCGAAGTTCAGCCAGCCGATGTAGGCAAGGGCGTCCTTGAAGTCCTTGATGAGGAAGAGGAGGGTGTAGGCTGGAAGGATATAGGGGAGGGACTTGCCGGCGGCGGCGACGGCGGCTTCGGCGATCGGGCTATTCCCGAACTTTGTGGAGATCCAGCGCATCAGCTTGCTGGCGATCCAACCGACGAGGTAGGCGACCGCGATGAAGCCGATGGCGTGGATGATGATCTTGTTCCAGTCCTCGGGCGCCTTGGCCACGACCTTATGGAGGTCGCCGATGATGAAGTGGTCCGCCTGGACGGCGACGGGTACGGCGGCCTGGGCGGTGGTGATAACGGGGGCGGTTTCGGCGAGCAGCATGACGGGGACGATTTGGGCGAAGGGCTATCTAGGCGGACGGCCTCCGCATTTCAAGCGTCACCGAGCCTCCAATCCGCTTGATGCGGGACGGCCCCCTTGCCACGCTGGGGGACCGGAATGAGCGAAACTAGCGAAAAAAAGCCCGCCAAGCCCGTGGTGTTGACCTGCGCCCAGCCGACCGGACGCCTCCACCTCGGTAATTACCTCGGTGCGGTCCTCAACTGGGGCCGGATGCAGGATGATAATGAGTGCTATTTCGGGATCGTCGACCAGCACGCCATTACGGTGCCCTATGTCCCGGCTCAGCTACGGGAAAATACCTATTCCTGCCTGGCTCAATACGTGGCCTGCGGACTCGACCCGGCCCGTAGCCGCCTCTTCGTCCAGTCGCACGTCATCGGCCACACCGAGCTCGCCTGGATTCTCGGGTGTATTTGCCCGCTCGGTCAGCTCGAGCGCATGACCCAGTTCAAGGACAAGTCGCGTAAGCAGGAGTCGATTGACGCCGGTCTCCTCTTCTATCCGGTACTCATGGCGGCGGATATCCTGCTCTATAACGCCTCGCTCGTCCCTGTCGGCGACGACCAGAAGCAGCACCTCGAACTCGCTCGCGACCTCGCCGAGAAGTTCAACCACCGCTACTCCGACACCTTCAAGGTGCCCGAGCCGCTCATCTCCAAGGTCGGCTCGCGCATCATGTCCCTGCAGGATCCGGGCGCTAAGATGTCGAAGTCCGACCCGAATCACACTGCGACGGTCTTCATCACCGATCGCCCTGAGGACGTGCGTAAGAAGATCATGTCCGCCGTGACCGACTCTTCCGCCGAAGTGCGTTCGGGCCCCGACAAGCCTGGCGTGACCAATCTGCTTTCCATCATGTCCGCCTGCACGGGCCGCTCCGTTGCGACGCTTGAATCCGAGTTCGCGGGCAAGGGATACGGTGACTTCAAGAAAACCGTCGCCGACGCCGTGGTCGCCACGCTCGACCCCGTCCGCGTGCGCTACGACGAGCTCATCAAGGACCGCGGCGAACTCGACCGTATCTTTAAGTCCGGCGCCGAACAGGCCCAGGCCACCGCATTCCGCACGCTCTCCAAGGTCAACCGCAAGGTCGGCTTCGTCGAGCGCCCGCGTTGATCCACCCCTTACCCCGCACCCCCACATGAACCGCGAACTCGAGAAATTGCTCAAAGAAAAATGGTTCCTGGTCGCCGCCGACCTCATCGCGGTGATCGCGATCCTCATCGTGATGCCCGATAAGCGTGACGGCTGGGACACCTTCCTCGTCATGTGCGGAATCCTGATCGCCTCGTTGATCGTGGTGATCCCCGTGCTTCAGGACGGTGGGAGCAAGGCCGAGCGTCAAGCCGAGCAGGCCCGCCTACGCGCCAAGCTCGCCGAGGAGATTGACCTCCAGCGCGATAACGTCCGTGCCGGCAACGAAGCCCTGAATCGCCGCATCGCCGAGGTGGAGATGTCCGCGCAGAAGGCCGCTGAGGCTTCTGCCGTGGCCGTCGCCCAACGTGCGTCCGCCGAGATCAACGGCCTGAAGGCCTCCCTCGCCGCGCTCGAGAAGAAATTGCAGGAAGCCGCCACCGCCTCCCAGTCGACCGAAGCGATCGATGAGCTCGCCGAGAAGGTCGACGCCCTCGCCACGACCGTCCGTGCCGTGGTCGCCGACGCCGACGAGGCCGTCGAAGCCGCTGGTAAAGCGAAGGCCGAGGCTGCCCAGGCGCTTGAATCTGAACTCAAGTCTGTCCGCGAGGAAATCAAGAAGGCCGCTAAGGCCGCCGCCCAGTCCGTCGATAAGGTCGAAGCCGCCATGGAATCTATCCGTGAAGAGCTGCGTGAGGTCCGCGCAAACCCTCCGGTGGCCTCCGCTCCTAGCAGCCCGTCCGTGACGGCGTCGGAGACGGAGGCCGTATCCGCACCCGCTGAGGCTGAGGCCGAGGAAGACGAGGAAGAGGAAGAAGCCATCGAAGAGATCGAGGAAGAGGAAGCCGAGGCTGCGCCCGAGGCCGCTTCCGCACCTCAGTCGAACGCCACCGGCACCGCGCTCATCGTCAATCTTATGATCGGCATCGGCAACAAGCCGTTCGTCCGCGGCACCGGCCCCGGACTGCGTCAGGATAAGGGCGTCCCGATGAGTTTCCTCGGTATCGGACGCTGGCAGTGGATTTCGCCGGACCCTGAGGCACCCGCCACGGTGGAAGTCTGGAAGAACGACCAGTCTCCGATGGGCGAGCCCCTGCATATTTCCGGCGGCGAACCGCTGGAGGTCGACGAAGGCCACTTCGGCGGCGTCTGATATGCTGAGCCTCCTGGCCGCCTGCGCATGGTTGGCCGCGGCCGAGCCCGTGCCGCCGGTCCCGCCGCCCGTCTTCTCGAACGAGACGCCAGTCGCTTTGGTCACCGGGGAGAAGTTGGCGGAGGTCAGCTTCGTCGCCGCGCATTGCGTGGCCTTGCAGCGTCATCTGGAATTCTCGCTCAACCTTCCACCGCCTCCACCGCCGCTCGCGCGGCTTGAGGTGGCCGATATCAAGGGGTTCGGTCTCGTCGAGACGCAGGTCGCCGCCGGCACCGTGCTGGTCGTCGTGCGTCTCGGCACCGGCCGGGAAGCGCCTGGCCGTGCGGCTGAAGCCGCCGCCCGCACCTGGTTGGCTCGCGTCGCGTTGGCCGACCGCAGGCCGGTGGGCGCCAGCGAGGCGTGGACGCGGCAGGCCTTGGCTTGCGAGGTCATCGCGCAACTGCGTCCGTCGATGAATGATTATTGGTACCGCGAAGGACGTCAGGCCATCCCCTCGGCGCTGACTGACATCTTGGCGGGCAAGGCGCCCGAGCGTGAGGCCTTTCTTTTCTGGCGCGCCTTGCGCCAGACGCTCGGCGCTCCAGCTGAGCAAGCCAAGGCGTTGATCGCCTCCGCCCATGGAGATTCCGTGCTCAAGCTTTTGGTGACCGTGGCCAAGTCGCCCGACGAGTGGTGGCTTGTCCATCGCGCCGAGCTGCTGCTCTCCCGCGCGCCCGTCAGCCTCGGCCTCCACGAATCCGCCGAGTCGCTCGACGACATCGCCCGCTTTGTCTTCGATCTCGGACATGGCGATGAGCTCATCGCCGGCCCCGACCTGACCAAACATCGCGACCTGCCGGCGGTGAAGGCTAGCATGCAGGCGCGTCTCTCCGGGCTGCGTCGCGAGATCCTGCGCCAGAATCCCGTCTACCATAATGCCTGGCGCACCCTCGGCGCCTGGATGGAGAAGTTTCCTGACGCCAAACCGGAAGAACTTGCGGCCCTATGGGCGGAGTATCAGAGCGAGCGTAAGCAAGCCGAAGAACTCCGTCGCGAAGTCGAAGCCGCGATGATTTTGGTCGTGCCGGCCGCCAAGTAGGCGGGTCGGCCGGCTTATTCTGACTGCTTGCCGTCGACCGTCTTCGGGAGCATCTGGTCGGCCAGGGTCACGCGGAAGAGGTTGAGGGCCATCCAGAACACGCCGGACAGGCAGAGGCCACAATAGGCGGCTCCCAGGAGGACAGCGGTATCGCCGCGCTCACCCCAAGGCACGTGCTTCTTGAGGATCGAGGTGATCCAGACGAAGAAGACCACCGTGAGGACGAGGTCGATGACGACCGCCTGCTTGGTGATGAGCTTGGGCTTCATGTTATCCATGGGCCTGCATTGGTGCGTTTCCCTTTCGCCCTGTCAATCCCGCCTCGCCCGGAAGGGGGTCTTGACCCCATCTCCGCCCTTGCCTCGCAGGCATACCCGTTCACCCTGCCCGCCCCGAGGGGTGCGTAAGCCCTTCACCGACCCACTTTATCACGTCAAAAATGGCCGAAGAGCTCAAGGATACCCTCAACCTGCCGGTGACCGACTTCCCCATGCGGGCCGGCTTGGCCGAACGCGAACCCGTCCGCATCGCCCATTGGGAGCGTAACGGCCTTTACGGCCAGATTCAGGCGCGCGCCGCCGGCAAGCCGGCCTTCGTCCTCCACGACGGCCCCCCTTTCACCAACGGCGACGTCCATATCGGCACCGCCCTCAATAAACTGCTCAAGGACTCCATCCTCCGTTATAAGTCCATGCGCGGCTTCCGGACCCCCTATGTCCCGGGTTGGGACTGCCACGGCCTGCCGATCGAGCACAAGGTGATGAAGGAACTGCAGGCGAAGAAGCAGTCGCTCGACGCCCTTGGCGTGCGAAAGGCCTGCGCCGAATTTTCCGCCGCCTTCATCGAGAAGCAGCGCGGCCAGTTCAAGCGCCTCGGCATCCTCGCCGATTGGCAGTCCGAATACCGCACGATGGATCCGGCGTACGAAGCCGAAATCCTCAAGGGCTTCGCGTGCTTCGTCGAGAAGGGCTTGGTCTATCGTTCGAAGAAGCCGGTGTATTGGTCCATCCCGTGCCAGACCGCGCTCGCCGAAGCCGAGATCGAATATAAGGACAAGCGTTCGTACTCCGTCTGGGTCGCGTTCCCCGTCGCCGATCCCGCCGCCAAGCAACTCGCGCCCGCGCATCCGCTTTCCGTTGTCATCTGGACGACCACGCCCTGGACGCTGCCCGCGAACCTCGCGATCGCCGTGCACCCCGAGCTTGAATACGTCGAGGTCCGCCATGGCGACCGTTCGTTCCTCGTCGCCTCAGCGTTGCGCGAAGCGTTCGTCGCCGCCTGTGGCCTCGAAGGCGCCACCGACGGCTTCAAGGTCAAGGGCCGCGCGCTCGAAGGCCTCCAGGCACAGCACCCTTTCATCGACCGCGCCTCGCCGATCGTCCTCGCCGATTACGTCACGACCGACGCCGGCACTGGCTGCGTGCACACCGCACCTGGCCACGGCCTTGAAGATTATCAGACCGGTAACAAGTACGGCATGGAGCCCTATTGCCCGGTGCGCGACGACGGTACCTACGCTGACGATGGTAAGGTTCCGGCGTCGTTGGTCGGCATCACCGTCCTCGAGACGGACGGCAAGAATCCGGCGAACATCGCCGTGCTTGAGCTGCTCAAGTCCAAGGGTGCTTTGCTCAAAGCGCAGAGCTTCGAGCACTCCTATCCGCATTGCTGGCGTTCCAAGACGCCCGTCGTCTTCCGCGCGCTCGACCAGTGGTTCGTCGGCCTCGATCGCGGCGACCTGCGCAAGCAGGCCCTCGCCGCCGTCGGCGAAGTGAAGTGGATCCCGGCTTCCGGCGAGAACCGCATCCGCGCCGCCCTCGAAGGCCGTCCCGATTGGTGCATCTCGCGTCAGCGCGCCTGGGGCGTGCCGATCCCTGCTTTCTATTCTCCGTCCAAGGGCGAATCGTATCTTGATGGCGCCGTCGTCCGTCACGTCGCCGAGCAGGTCGCCACGCGCGGTGGCGATTGGTGGTGGGCCTCCTCCGTCGAGGAAGTCCTCGCGGGCGCCCCCGTTCCCGCCTCTTGGCCGAAGGATCTGCGCAAGGGAACGGACACTCTCGACGTGTGGATTGATTCCGGCTCCAGCCATCTCGCCGTCTGCGCCAAGCATAAGGACCTGCACTGGCCGGCCGACCTTTATCTCGAGGGCTCCGACCAGCATCGCGGCTGGTTCCAGTCTTCGCTCTGGACCGCCATCGCCGTCAAGGGCTCCGCGCCGTACCGCGCTGTCCTTACGCACGGTTTCGTCGTGAACGAGAAGCGTCAGAAGATTTCGAAGTCGGACGGCAAGCCGCAGACCGCCGACGACACCGTCAAGAAATACGGCGCCGACATCGTGCGCCTTTGGGTCGCCTCGGAGAACTACCAAAGCGACATCCCGCTCTCCGACGCCATCTTCGAGACGATCTCCAACCAGTATCGCAGCATGCGCAATTCGTTGCGCTACCAGCTCGGTAACCTCTTCGACTTCGACGCCGCGAAGCACGCCGTGCCGGTGGAGAAGATGACCGCCATCGACCGCTGGGTGCTCGTCGAGACCGCCCAGCTCATCCGCGAAGTCACCGATGCCTGCGAACGCAATGAGTTCCACCGTGCCGCCGCGGCCCTTGCCGGCTTCACGACCGGCACGCTTTCCGCCACCTACCATAACGTGGTGAAGGATCGCCTCTACACCACCGCGCCCGACGACCCGTTGCGCCGCTCGACGCAGACCGCGATCGACATCGTCCTGCGCGCTTACCTGAAGCTCATCGCGCCGTTCGTGCCGTTCACCGCCGACGAAGCCTGGTCTCACCTCAACGCCAAGTCCGAGTACACCGACGCGTCTAACGTCCATCTGCAGGATTGGCCTGAGATCGACGCCCGCTGGGAGGATGCCGCTGGTCAGGCCGCCCACGCCGCCGTCGCCCGCATTCAGGCGCTGGCCGCCCAGGTCAACGTCCCCATGGAGCGCCTGCGTCAGGATAAGAAGATTGGCCAGTCCCTCGAAGCGTCAGTCGTCGTCACCGGCGACCCCGCGGACGCCGATTTCGCCCAACTGACCGCCCAGCAGGCCCTCCTGACCGAGCTTTGGATCGTCTCCTCGGTCCAGCTCAAGCCGCAGGCTGGCGCCGCCTTGGCCTTCGCCGTTGATAAGGCCGAGGGTGTCCGCTGCCCCCGTTCCTGGCGATGGGTCCCCGCTCTTGTGGAAGCCGGCAGATTTGGTATGGTATCTCCACGCTGCCGCGAGGCTCTCCTCTCCAAGTACCCGCAACTCTAACCCTCCTTTCCGATGTCCAAGAAAAACGATCCCAAGAAGTCCGCCAAGAAGCCTGCTCCCGCCCCCAAGGCCAAAGCGAAGCCGGTGGCGAAGCCTGCACCGAAGCTGGTCGCCAAGGCCGCTCCCGTCAAAGCCAAGCCCGCCGCTCCGGTCAAGGGAGCCAAGGTTGTCGCGGCTCCCGCCGCCAAGGGTAAGAACGCCAAGGCCGCCCCGGTCGCTCCCGCGAAGAACGCGAAGGGAGCCGTCGCCGCTCCGGCCGCCAAGAACGCCAAGGGCGCGAAGGCTCCCAAGGTCGATCACGCGGTCCAGAAGGGCCTGCTCAACAAGCACCGCGACGAGCACCAACAGGGCGATGCTCTGGTGGTGGTCCCTCGCCAGAAACTCCAGTTCTACACGATCAACGATCTCAAGTCCTACCTCGAGAAGCGCAATAAGTCCAAGTCCAAGCTCAACGTCTGGGTCCCCGACGAGGAGCGCAAGGCGCGCGAGAAGGCCGCGGCCGCCGCACGTTCGCAGGGCAACCGTTCGAACAACATCGCCACCGCTTCCATCGCCGACCTCCTCGGCGGCTCCAATCCTTTCCGCAAGGGCGAAGGCTTCGTCGACGAATCCAAGCAGGTCCCCGAGAAGTTCCGTCGCTACTACCGCCTCTTGGTCGACATGCGCGATGCGCTCCACAAGGGCCTCGCCTTCCACTCTGAGTCGGCCCTCAAGAAGTCGGGCAAGGATGACGCCGGCGACCTTTCCGGCTATTCGCAGCACCTCGCCGACGCCGGCACCGACACCGCGGACCGCGACTTCGCGCTCTCGCTCATCTCGAATGAACAGGAAGCCCTCAAGGAGATCGCCGATGCGATCGAACGCATGAAGAAGGGTTCGTACGGTACCTGCGAGATCACCAGCAAGCCGATCCCGCCCGCCCGCCTGATCGCCGTGCCGTTCACTCGCTATTCCCTCGAAGGCCAGAAGGAGCTCGAGCGCAACCGTCGCGCTCACCGTCGCCGTGGCGGTAACCCGCTCGGCGAGATCGGCGACGAAGTCGGCTTCGGCACCGGTGGCGGTGGCGGCGAAGACGAGCCGAGCGATACCTGACCGCGCTGAGGCTCATGCTGTCCCGCGTCCGCCCCTACCTGTCCTTCTGGACGGTCTGCGTCATCGCGATCGTCGCGGACATCGGGACGAAGCTGCTGGTGGTACGGAACATCCCGTTCGGTGCCTATTTCTCCCACGAGCCGGACCGTGCGCCGATCATGCTGTTCGATCGCCTCTGGATCGTGCACGTCGGCAACAAGGGCGCCGCCTGGGGTCTGGGTGCCGAGCATGATGTCCGTCCGTTCCTCATCCTTCTCGCGCTGGCGGTCCTCGCGCTCGTCTGGCGCTGGCGTAAGCAGCTCCTCCGCGAACTGCAGGGCGGCCAGCTGGCCTTCGGCCTTTTCGTTGGTGGCACCTTGGGCAATGTCCGCGACCGCCTGTTTGGCGACCACGTCATCGACTTCATTGACGTGCACCTGCCGTATTACCGTTTCCCGGCCTTCAACGTCGCCGACTCCTGCATCTGCGTCGGCGTGGGTCTTTATATCATCATGTCTTACCGGCATGACCGCCTACGCCGCGAGGCCATCGTCTCGCACGGCGGCGAGGATCCGCCCGCCGGAGCATGAGCCTGCGCTTTGACGTCGCCGCCCACCCGGGCGCCCGGGCGTACAAGCTGCTCGCCGGACTCGTCGTCCCGCGTCCCATTGCGCTCGTCACCACGATTGATGCGGCTGGCGTGGTCAATGCCGCGCCGTTCTCGTTCTTTAATCTCATGGGCGCCGAGCCCGCCATCGCCGTCTTCGCGCCGGCCGACCGCGATGACGGTACGCCGAAGGACACCGCCGCCAACCTGCTGGCCCATGGCGAGTGCGTGATCCACCTCTGCGACGAGGCCGTCGCGGCGAAGATGGTCGAGTGCGCCCGTCCGTTGCCGCCTGGTGTGAGCGAAGTGCCGCGCGCGGGTTTCACGCTTGCGCCGTCTGAGCGCGTCCGCGCTCCGCGCCTGGTCGAATGTCCGGTGGCGCTGGAGTGCCGTGTCCTAGATGTCCGCAACTATGGCGACAACCGCTTGGTCGTCGTCGAGATCCTCCTCGCCCACGTGCGCGAAGGTGTCGCCGATCCCGCGACCTGGAAGGTCGACTATGCGAGCTATGCGCCGATTGGACGGCTGAATAGCCCGGATGGATATGCGCGCACGACGGACCGCTTTACGCTGCGCTTCCCGTCGGAGGGCTGATTAGATTCCCTTCGACAGGCGCTTCACCACCGTCGCGAAGTCATCGGGGCGGGGTGCGACGACCTCAAATTCCTTGCCGGAGACTTTGCCGGCGACGCGCGCGATGCGCAGCAGCAGCCCGCGGTGCAGCGGCTTGTCTTCGCCTTTATTGAGGCGGCCTTTCGGGGTCGTGTCGGTGAGCGTCACGCGTCCCGAACGGCCATATTTCAATTCGCCAGCGATGCGGATGCCGCATTCCGTGGCGTGGATGCGGACCTGATCACGGCGAGGGAAGGGCGTGTGCGCGGTCCAGATGCGCCAGCGGCCGCAGGCGCGGCCGGGCTCGAAGCGGGTCTGGGCGTGCTTGCCGTTGCGGTGTGAGACGAAGGCGCGTTCCTGCGAGTCGTCCATGCCGACAGGCAGGTCGCAGATGCCGGCGTCTTCCGGGGCATCTTCGGTGCGTGCGATGAATTCGAAGTCGAAGCGGAAGGCGCCGGAGCCGAGGGCTTCGCGCCAGTCGGCCATCGCGGTGGCGCGATCGGCGATAATGGCGATGCCGGCGGATTCGGGTTCGGGGCCGAAGACTGCGGCGGGTTCGGCGAGGCCGAGGCGGACCATCTCCGGCTTACCGGCTTCGAGCTGCACGCGCAGCTGGCCGAGCAGGGTGGGCGCGCCTTTCTGCCAAGGGTGTTCTTCCAGCGCGACGCCGCTGGGTTTATCGAGCGCAACCCAGCCTGGGCCAGAGGCCAGCACGGTGATGCGGTAGGCTTCCTCGCCGAGCAGGCCGGCGGCGAAACCGATGGTGGCAGGGGGCTGGTCGGACATTTCCGGGGACAAAAAAACCCCGGCGCCTAGGCGACGGGGTCGGTGAGGGGGCCAGCCGGCATTACTTCTTGGCGGCAGCGAGCTTCTTCGCGAGGCGAGCCTTGATGCGGTTCGCCTTGTTGCGATGGATCACGCCGGTCTTCGCGGCCTTGTCGGCGGCGGACGCGACCTGAGAGGCGGAAGCAACGACGTTCTCACCGGTCAGGCTCTTGACGAGGGACTTGAGGCGGGTGCGGACGATCTTGTTATGCTCAGCGCGACGGGCGGTCTGGCGGATGCTCTTCTTGTTAGCTTTGATGTTGGCCATGTGAGTGAGTAGGGAAGCGGGGGGTGCCCCTCGGAGTCAACGCGGATTTGAGGGTTCCAGACAAGGAGAGGCCCCTTTTTGAGGGGCCTCATGAGTCCTGCTGGTGGAAGGGGTGGGATTCGAACCCACGAACAGCGAAGCTGAACGGATTTACAGTCCGCGACCTTTAGCCACTTGGATACCCTTCCGGCCAACAGGAAGGGCAACTTGGCAGTGCCGCAGGCCCATGACAAGCGCTTTCGCTGGACTTAATGGGGCCTTTATCCGGGCGCCGAGGGGGCCTTTTTGCCCCTTCACACCGGCGAGGCATCGCTTAGGCTCTACCTATGCGGAAAACGCCTCTGCTCGTGCTGATTGATGGCACCTGTGCCCTGTGTAACGGCACGGCTGCATGGCTAGCCCGCCGTAATGTCGACGGTGCCATGATCTTTGCGACGAACCAGGGCGAGGTCGCCCGCATTGCTGGCGAGCCCCCGGGCGGCGACATGGGCACGATCGTCGTCTGGGATGGGTCGCGTCGGTTGGTGCGTTCGGAGGCCATACTCCTTCTCCTGCGTTCTCTCGGCGGGGGCTGGCGGCTGTTGGCCGTCGCGGCTCGTCTCTGCCCAGGCGTGTTACGCGACTTCCTTTACGACCAGGTCGCGCGTCGCCGCCACCGTTTCGCCGGCCTGGCCGCCTGTACGCGCTTGAGCCCGTACGACCTCGCGGAATAGAAACAATACCATGAAGTCCCTGCCCCGCGCCCTTCTGCTGGCCTGCGCACTGCTCGGCGCGGGTTGCGCGATGCCTGACGCGAAGCGCGATGCCGACGATCAACAGCGGCGGCTTATGGACGATACCGATGAGCGTAAGGCGCGCCTGCAGGCGCGCGGCACGCTGAGCCCGCAGGAGTATGAGGCCATGGCCCTTAAGATGGGTTGGACGACCAAGAGCAAGGACGGCCTCCCGGCTGCGCCCACGACCGAAGAGCTCGAGAAGCGCGTCAAAGCCGCCGAGACGAATCGCTGATGGCTTACGTCCTGCGTCGCCTGCTGGAGATGGTCCCGGTGCTGCTCGTCGTGGTAGTCGCCACCTTCTTTCTCGCACACGCGGTCCCGGGCGGGCCTTTCGACAAGGATCGTCCGCTGCCAGCGGAAGTGAAGGCGCGCCTCGAGCAGTACTACGGCCTTGATCAGCCGGCCTATGTCCAGCTTGGGAACTACATCGTCAGGCTCGCGCAGGGCGACCTCGGGCCGTCCATCAAATACCCCGGCTGGTCCGTCCGCGAGGTCATCGGCGCGCGCATCGGAGTCTCCGTCTCGCTCGGCCTCGTCGCGCTGTTGCTCGCGGTGCTGATCGGCGTGCCGGTCGGCGTGCTCGCCGCTTCGCGTCCCAATAGCTGGCTCGATCGCGTGCCGATGGGCTTTACGCTCGTGGGCATCTGCGTGCCGTCGTTCGTGCTCGGGCCGATCCTGGCGCTCATCTTCTCGCTTGGGCTGGGTTGGTTGCCGCCCTGCGGCTGGGGTTCGGCGATCCATTACGTGTTGCCCGCCTGCACGCTGGGGCTCATCACCGCCGCGCCGCTGGCCCGCCTCACGCGCGGTTCGCTCATGGAGGTACGTTCCTTGGATTACATCCGCACCGCCCGGGCCAAAGGCGTGCCGCCGCTGCGCGTCTGGTTCGTGCATGCGCTGCGTAACGCGCTGCTGCCGGTGGTCACCTACCTCGGACCCGCCGCGGCCGGCCTCGTCTCGGGCTCCTTCGTCATCGAATCGCTCTTCGATGTCCCGGGGCTGGGGCGTCTTTTCGTCACCGCCATCATCAACCGCGACGTCATGCTGATTCTCGGCACGACGATTGTCTATGCGGCGGCGCTGCTTTTCCTCAACCTCGCGGCCGACCTGGCCATCGCCGCGCTGAACCCCAAGGTGGCCCGCGATCGATGAGCGAGCCCGTCGTCGAATCCTTCGCCTCCGAAAGCGGCTGGCAGCGTTTCTTGAAGGATCGCGCGGCCGTCTGGTCCGGTTGTTTCCTCCTGTCGATCGCCGTGGTCTGCTTCTTGTCGCCGTGGATCTCGCCGTATCCGTACATGGAGCAGAACCTCGCGCACAGCGCGATGGCTCCGTCGTCGACGCATTGGCTGGGGACCGACCTCCTTGGTCGCGACGTCCTTTCACGCCTGCTTCAGGGTGGCATGATCTCGCTCTTCGTCGGCTTCATCGCCACCGCCGTCGCGCTGGCCGTAGGTATCTGCTATGGCGTGCTCGCGGCGGAAGTCGGCGGTCGGGCCGAGGACGCCCTGATGCGCTTCGTCGATATCGTGAGCACCTTGCCGCTGACGCTCATCGTGATCCTTTGTACGGTCGTCTTCGGGCAGAACATGCCGATGATCTTCCTGGCCGTCGGCGGCGTCTCCTGGCTGACCATGGCGCGTATCATCCGCAACCAGACCCGGGAGATGAAGGCTTCGCAGTTCGTGCAGGCCGCCGAATCGCTTGGCCAGACGCGCTGGGGTATCTTCAGCCGGCATTACCTGCCTAACCTCGGCGGCACCATCGCGGTGTGCGCCACGCTCACCGTCCCTGGCGTCATGCTTCTCGAGGCCTTCGTGAGCTTCCTGGGCCTCGGGGTGAAGGCCCCGATGACCTCCTGGGGCCTGATGATCAAGGAGGGGGCGGACATCATGGAAGAGTGCCCTTGGCTGCTGATCTCCCCTTCGGTCGTCTTCGCGCTCACGCTGCTCTCCCTCAACTTCCTCGGCGATGGCCTGCGCGACGCCTTCGACCCGCGGTCCTCCCGTAAGTAACCCATGCCGCTGCGCCGCTACATCGTCATCAAGCCCGACGGAGCCGAAGGGGATGAGTTCGAGGCCGATCTTCCGCCGGAGGCGCCCGACTTCACGCATCACCCGGTGACGAAAGAGCCATGCCGCCGCGTTCTCGAGACGCCCACGCTCACGACCAAGTACGGCGAGGGTGCCATGAAGCAGTCCTTGAGCGACAAGCGTCTCGCCCAGGCGGGGTTTCAGCGACTCGAGAAGGATGGCAAGGGTGGCTGGAACAAGCTCAACTGAGTTCCGGCGCCTCGGCGACCTCCGCAAATGAATCACCCCGCCGGGTGGCGGGGTGAAGCATCGTCAGGGTGGGCGTTTCCGCCGTGTAAATTTACTTATGCCTTAGCCGGAGCGGCCGCTTCTTCGCGGGCACGCTTCACGAGCGACTTCGCGGTGTCGGACGGCTGGGCACCGAGCTTGACCCAATGGTCGACGCGCTCGACGTTGATCACCAGACCCGGGGTCTTGCCACGGGCGCGGGGATTATAGTTGCCGAGGACTTCGACGAAACGGCCGTCACGGCGGATGGCTTGTTCGGCGACGACGAGACGATAGGTCGGCTCGTTTTTCGTACCGAAGCGTTGGAGGCGGATGCGTAGCATTGGATTGGGAGAAGGTGGTGCGGTTATCGTCCTAGGAGGGTTCTCAAAAGACGGATGTGCAAGGACGCAGGAGGGAGGGGGCGAGTCAAGCCTTCCCCAGAAGGTTTTGGTAAAAAATCAGCCACCCGGCCCGCCCCCTTCGTCAAAACACACATAACAAGCCACTGTTAATAAGTGGGTTAGACTGTATCTTGCGTATAGGGGGTTGATAGGTCTTTTCAGCCCGCTTCCGATTGGCCTCAAACCTAGGCACAAAAAACCCCGCCAGGGGGCGGGGTTTCGGAGAAGCCGGAGAGGGCTTACTTGGCAGCAGCAGCGGCCGCGGCAGCAGCGGCGGCGTGCTCGGTCGGATCGAAGCGCTTTTCTTTGACCTTGGTAGCCGACTTGCCCTGGCGATCGCGGAGGTAGAAGAGGCGGGCGCGCATGACCTGCGAGACGCGTTCGACTTCGATCTTCTCGATGTTCGGGGAGTGGACCGGGAAGGTGCGCTCGACGCCTTCGCCGAAGGAGATGCGGCGAACGGTGAAGGTGGCGTGGATGCCTCCGCCCTTACGCTGGATGACGATACCAGAGAAGGTCTGGGTGCGCTCCTTGTCGCCTTCGCGAACCTTGGTGGCTACCTTGACGCCGTCGCCGACCTTGAAATCATGGTCGCCGCGGGCGGTCTTCAGCTGGGGCTGGGTGGCAAATTGGATGAGGGGATGGTTGCTCATGGCTGGTGTTCTTGGTCTTTCATCAGGTCCGGTCTGCGTTGCTTTGTCTTCTCTATTTGCCTTTCCCGACGCCATTTTTCGATTTCGGCGTGATTTCCTCCTAGGAGGACGGGGGGCACCTCGAGACCATCGTAAACAGCGGGTCGGGTGAACTGCGGAAAGGCGAGCAACTTGCCGTTGTAACTATCCCCCGTCAAGGAGTTTTCCTCCCCGAGCACGCCGGGGACCTGCCGGCCAAGGCAATCGACGAGGACGCAGGCCGGCAAAGTGCCATTAGTGAGCACATAATCCCCGATGGAGACCTCCCGGGTGACCTTCTTGTCCCGGAAACGCTGGTCGATACCCTCATAATGGCCTGAAATGAGGATCAAATGGCTCTTTTGGGCCAATTCCTTGGCTAGCTTATTGGTCAACTGTTCACCGTCGGGGCAAAGGTAGACGACTTCGCAGTCCGGGGTGGCCAGGGCGTCGACGGCGTCGAAGAGGGGCTGGCAGCTCATGAGCATGCCGGGTCCGCCTCCGTAAGGCATGTCATCCACCTTGCGGTGCTTGTCCTTGGAATAGGTGCGGAGGTCGTGGGCCTTGAACTCGATCAGGCCCTTGTCGATGGCCTTACCGATGACGGACTCCTGGAGGAAGCCGTCGGCCATGGCCGGGAAGAGGGTGATGAGGTCGATGCGGATGGCCACGGTGATCGCGACCATCCACAGCCGAAAGCCTGCCGAGGGCAAGCCGTCCCTGCGCCTCCTTACTTCTTCTTCGCCGTCTTGGGCTTGGCGTCCGTGCGCTGGTCCATCTTCACGCCGGCTTCGGCGGCGACGGCCGCGCCGACTTTCTCGACGTCGGAGGTGAACAGATATTTCCACACGTCTTCCTGCAGGGGGCGGCCTTGGGCGTCCTTCGGCGAGCCTTTGCTCGGCGTCACGTAGCCATGGCCGCGCGCGGCCTGTTCCTTGTCGGTGCCTTTGAGCGGAGCGTCGGTGATGAGGCGGCGCGAATTACCGAAGGGAGCCTTCTCTTTCTCGGTGTTCACGATCGGGCCGAACTGGTTGAGGCCTAGCATGAGCCAGGAGCGCTGATAATGCTGTTCGCTCCAGCCGCCGTCGAGGACGTGGCTGTAGCCGAAGAACCGGTTCTTCGGCGTGGCGGACGGTCCGGCCTGCCAGTCTTCGGTGTTATCGCGCGGGCCGCAGAACATGATCACGCGCGCGACCTTCTGGTACATCGCGAAGCGAGCGGAGGACGTGGCGCCGTGCGAGGAGCCGCCGACGACGACCTTGGTCCAGTCGAGCTCCTTGCCGCCCGCGGTCAGGAACTGTTCCCAGCGGCCCTGCGGGTGCTTCTTCACGAGCCACTGGACCAGGCGCGTGGCGCGGCCCTTGGCGGAATCGGCTTCGGCGATTTCGACGGACTTCGAAGCGTCGACGCCGGCGGTGGCCTCGAGGCGGATGTTGCCGAGATGCTGCGTATCGGCAGGGACGGTGTTGAGCGAGCCGAACCAACCGCGGGCGTAGTAGACGCTGATGTGGTGGTAGCCGTAGCCGTTGACCTTTTCGGCGAGGACCGGGTTATGGCCCATCAGCCAGACCACAAGCTGTCCGCGGGGCGCGACGCGCGTATCGACGTCGGCGGTTTCGGTGTCGGCAGCCTTTCCTTTGTTCTCCAAGTTGAAATCGATGTCAGGGTAAGACTTCGCGGCCGGATCAACCTCGCTAGCGCGCACCGTGAGGTGGTAGGCCTGTGGCTTCGGGTCGCTGAACTTCACGGGGGCATCGGCGGCGTAGGACGCGACGAGGCCGAGGAATAGGCAGGCAAGGGCGGAACGCATGGGGTTGCACCCTTGATGTCCGCGCCGCCAAGGGATGGCAAGACCGACCGCTTACTTCGGCAGCTTGGCGTCCACGTAATCGAGGGCTTTCTCGACGATGTCCTTCGGAGCCCACTGGTGGCCGCCCTCAAATTCGAAGACCTGGAGGCGATCGCCCTGCGTCTCGCGCAGCTGCTTGATTTCGCCGCGGTTGGGGTCCTTCTTACCCATGGTCAAGGCGACGGCGGGAATCTGCACGCCACGGAGACCCTGGATGCCGTTGTCGAGCTGGCCGACGCCGGCACCTTGCAGGACCACGCCACTAAAATTATCGCCGATGCTCACGAAGACGGAGCTCGCGCGGGAAGCACCCGAGAAGCCGGTGCACACCTTGCGGCCCGCGGCGATGCGGAAGCGTTTTTCGGCGTCCTGATTGGCGGCGAGGAAGTTGCCGACGCTCGGGTCCCATGGGCCGTTCTTGGATTCGTCGAGGAGGATGGCGATATAGCCGTGCTTCTTGATCCAGTCGGCCATGTTGCCCATCGACGCATTGCCGCCAGGTGAAGCGATGAAGATCGCGGGCCAGCTCTTGTTCGCGTCACCGTGGTAGCCCTTCGGTAACACGACGCGGTAATGGTAGATGCCGGCGTACTTGGAGTAGCCGCCGTTATGGTCGCAGGCGATGCGGGTCTCGACGCCTTCCTTGATGACGAGGCCTTCGGGGGTCGTCCGCGGCGCGGGGGCGGCCGGTTCGGCGGCGCCGACGACGGCGGAGAGCAGGATGAGGAGCAGGGCGGGGTACCGGCGCATGCTGAAGGGGTAGGCAATAACCGCGCGAAGGGCAAGCGTGGTTGCGGCTTGGAAGCACCCGCGGGTTGCTCCATAGCCTTACGCCGTGTCCCGTTCCGTCACCCCATTGCCCGTGCTTGAAGTCTCCCGCCTGCGCATCGCCCGCGAAGACAAGGTCATCCTGCGCGGACTCGATTGGCGCGTGGAGCCGGGCCAGCATTGGGTGATCCTCGGACCGAACGGCTCCGGCAAATCCTCGTTGCTCGCCGCGCTCACGGGTTACTTCGCGCCCACCTCGGGGTCGCTCTCGGTCCTCGGCGAGACCTTCGGCCGCAGCGACTGGCGAGAACTCCGCCGGCGCATCGGCCTCGTCGGCCCTTCCGTCGCCGCGATGATCCAGCCTTCCGAGCCTGCGCTGGCGGTCGTCGCCGGCGGTGTCGATGGGCTCATCAATCTCTGGCGCCGGCCGAAGCCGGCGACGCTCGCGCTCGCGCTTCGCTTGCTGCGACTGCTCAAGGTCGGCGGACTTTCCGCCCGTCCGTGGGGTCATCTTTCGCAAGGCGAACGCCAACGCGTGTTGATCGCGCGTGCCTTGGCCTCAGACCCCGCGTTGCTGATCCTCGATGAATCCTGCGCGGGCCTCGACCCCGTTGCGCGCGCCGAGTTCCTCGCGCTGGTGAAGCGTCTCCCGAAGCTGAAGCCAGGTCTGGCCATTGTCTTCGTGACGCACCACGTCGAGGAGATCCTGCCGACCTTCACCCATGTGCTCCTGCTGCGAAACGGCTCCGCCCTCGCTGCTGGCAAGATGGCCGAGGTCCTGAAGCCCGCCGCGCTGTCGAAACTCTTCGGCCGTAAGGTCCGCCTGGCCAAAGGTCGGGATGGCTGGTCGCTGGTTGTGGTCGGGAAGTAGTCACGGGGCGGTTTGACCGCTTTCGACTTCCCCTTAACCCCTGCTTAGTCCTACTTCATCTTCCTTCGCAATGCCTTCGCCGTTCGACAACCTCCTCCCTCGCTATGACGCCGTCGTCATCGGCGCCGGCCTCGGCGGGATGACCGCGGCGAACAACCTGGCTAAATTCGGCCGCAAGGTGCTCCTCCTGGAGCACCATTACCAGCTCGGCGGCCTGGCCACCTTTTTCAAGCGCGCCGGCGGCCACGTCTTTGACATCTCCCTGCACGGCTTCCCGCACGGGATGATCAAGTCCACTCGCCGCTACTGGACCAAGGAGATCTCCGATCGCATCCATCAGCTCAGCGACGTCCGTTTCATCAACCCCGACTTCGACGTCCGCACCACCTTCGACCGCGCCGACTTCACGCGCATCCTCATCGAGCAGTTCAAGCTTTCCGCTGAGACCGTCGAGGCGTTCTTCGCGCACCTGCGCGAGATGAACTACTACGACAACGACCCGCGCACCACGCGTCAGCTGTTCGAGCAGTTTTTCCCGGGCCGTCCGGACGTGCAGCGCCTGCTCCTCGAGCCCATCGCCTACGCCAACGGCTCCACCCTCGACGACCCGGCGATCACCTTCGGCATCGTCTTCTCGAACTTCATGTCGAAGGGCGTGTTCATCTTCCAGGGCGGCACGGACACGATGATTAACCTCATGACCGCCGAGATGAAAGCCAACGGGGTCGACATCCGCCGCAACGTGCTCGTCGAGAAGGTGCTCGTCGAGAAGGACGCCTCCGGTCGTCGTCGCGTCGTGGGCGTGAAGCTCCGCGGTACGCGTCTCGGCGAAGAAGCCGAGGTCGCCTGTGCCACTGTCGTCTCCAACGCCAACATCAAGGATACCGTCCTCAAGATGGGGGGCGAAGATGCCTTCGAGGCGCCGTTCCTCGAAGAAGCCCGTAAGGTCCGCGTGAACACCTCCTCCTGCCAGGTCTACATGGGCGTGCGCGAGGGCGAGACCATCCCGCACATCGGCGACCTCGTGTTCACCTCCGAAGCCAAGCCGTTCTCCAGCCATGAGCTTGTGGACTTCCATACCACATCGCGCACCTATTCGGTCTACTATCCGGATACCCGTCCGCATACCAAGAAGCCGCATTACGCAATCGTCACCTCGGTCAACCAGAAGTGGGACGACTGGGCTCATCTCTCCGAAGCCGACTACGCCGCGAACAAGGCGCGCGTCATCGAGGAATCTTTCAAGGGTCTCGAGAAGTTCATCCCTGACATTCGCTCCAAGGTTGACCACGCCGAGGCCGCCACGCCGCGTACCGTGAACCGCTATGTGCGGCACGTCGCCGGTACGTCGTTCGGCACCAAGTTCGAAGGCCTTAAGGTCTCGATGGCCCTGCCCGAACAGGTCGGCGGCTTCTATCATGCGGGCAGCGTCGGCATCATCATGTCGGGTTGGTTGGGCACCATCAATTACGGTGTGATCGTCTCCGCCAAGGCCGACGCGTACCTGCGTGAGCCGAACGCTGATCCGCTCGGCGAGGCCGCGGCGAGCGCGGGCGTCTGAGCCTGCTCAGGCCTTCGGCGCGAGGTCGCTGACCCAGCCGACCACGTAGCGCTGCAGTCCCGAAGACCAGCCGTAGTGGATCCGCAGGCGCTGGCCGGCGGGATCCGGCTTGGAATCGATCGTCGCGTTGAGGCTGATCTTGCGGCCCGCGTGTACGACGACCATCGCCGCCTTGCCGGTCAGGCCTTGGCGCGTCGGGTGACGTAGGTGCGGCGGGATCTCGTCACCATCGCAGGCGCTGCCGATGCCGCCTTCCATCCGCACCATGCGCATGAAGTCTAGCGCGCGCATCGCGGCGTGGATGTGCTCGAAGCAGTCGAAGTCGCACGTGAAGCCGGCGTCGATTGCCGACTCGACGATGAGGTGGTCGGCCATGCTCGGCATGCGGGAGGCCCAGGCGAGGAAGTGGCCGACGTTGGGCTGGTGGCCCGCGACGGAGTGGCCCATGACTTCCTGCTTGGGGCGGCGGACTTTCTCCTCGCGGACTTCCGGCCCGAGGCCGGTCACGATCGCCTGGACGACCGCTTTGTCCGCGGCGCGAAAGTCAAAGGTGACCTCGTTCGTCTGGCCATCGACGCCGATCGGCCGCGAGTCATCGCCGGCGATGCGCACGCCGATATCGCCATGAAGCTCCGGTCCGCTCAGACGGACGCAGTCGCCGTGAGCCGGCAGCACGAAGAACGTGGGCAGGCCTTCGCCCGCCCCGCCGAGGGACTCGAGGTGTTCGCAGAGTTTCATGGCGGGGAAGGGAGTGCGAAGGCGACGGCGGAGGAGTGGGCGAGGGCGGGTTGGCGGTGAAGAGCGACGTTTCATGGTTTGGTTTTAAGAAGAAGAGAGGGTGTCCCTGCCGTGCGGTCCGTGGTGAAACGGTGCGCGGCTGGAAGCGTGAACAGTGGAATGGAGGGATCGGACAGGGACGCCGGGGTGGGCGGAGAACTGGCCGAGGACGCTACTATGCCCGGCGGCCGAGGGTTGTCCAGAGGGTCCCCGGAGGTTTTTTAAAATAATATAACCCCGCGATTTACGGGTAAAAAGAAGGGCTCCCCGGTCGGGGAGCCCTTGGGGGCCGACGTCCGGTCAGGTCAGCGGGCCTTAGACGCCACCGGGATGCGCATCCCGTAGAAGCTCCGGTAGACGAAGAAGAGGGCGACCAGGAAGATCGCGCTCCCGAGGAGTAGTCTCGGGCCGGCCGCCATCTTCACCGCGATCTCAACGGCGAGCAGGCCGAAGAGCGTCGTGAACTTGATGACGGGGTTAAGCGAGACCGAGGAGGTGTCCTTAAACGGGTCGCCGA
>Ga0194048_10000219_pt1 | contig 26429 bp, 23 predicted proteins | sample JunL225m_MetaG_FD_161685 | JGI IMG/M metagenome (GOLD analysis project Ga0194048, IMG submission 161685) | Anoxic zone freshwater microbial communities from boreal shield lake in IISD Experimental Lakes Area, Ontario, Canada - Jun2016-L222-5m | ecosystem: Environmental > Aquatic > Freshwater >...
AACAGGAGGTGCCATGGCAGCCAAACGCTCAGCGGCGCTCGAATTAGCAGTGCTTGGGGTTCTCACCGAGAGTCCGCAGCATGGCTACGAGCTACGCAAACGTCTGGTCTCTGTGCTCGGACTGTTCACGACAATTTCATACGGAGCGCTTTACCCAACGCTGAAGTCACTTGTCACACGCGGGTACATCGCAGAACAAGACGCAAGTCCTACTGCTGTGTACCCCAAGCGCAATCGCATTGTTTATGCCCTGACTCCAGTTGGTGTCGAGTATTTCAATTCGCTAGTCGCAGATGATGGCTCTGGTTCCTGGGAAGACGAGATTTTCGCAGTGCGCATTGCATTGTTTGGTCAAACAGCCGCTGACACACGCTTGCACATTTTGCAGGGGCGTCGACGTCGACTTGAAGATCGACTTGATCAAATGCGCAGCAACTTGGCAAAGGGTCGGGAACGACTTGATGCTTACACGCTTGAACTGCAACAACACGGTCTCGATGCGCTCGAGCGTGAAGTTGCCTGGCTAGGCGAACTAATCTCGCGCGAAGAAGCGGGTGGTATGGCGACTAATGGTTCGCCAACTCGAGATGCACTTCGGGCACGATCAAGTCGACTAAAAATAAACGCAAGTAACGAATAACGGTTTTGTAAGAAATTCACTGTCAACAAGGAGTCGAAAAGTGAGTGAAATTAGAGTAGCCATCGTTGGCGTAGGTAACTGTGCCTCGTCATTGATACAAGGCATCGAGTACTACAAAGATGCAAATCCAGAAGCATCTGTCCCAGGATTGATGCACGTTCAATTCGGTCCCTACCATGTACGCGACGTAAAGTTCGTTGCTGCATTTGATGTTGATGCAAAGAAAGTCGGCCAAGATTTATCTGCCGCGATCTTTGCTAGCGAAAACAACACCATCAAGTTCAGCGACGTTCCCCCTTACGATGTTGCGGTTCAACGTGGAGTGACACTTGATGGCTTAGGCAAGTACTACAGCCAGACAATTGTTGAATCCGACGAAGCAGCAGCAGATATCGTTGCGACTCTCAAAGAGCGCAAGGTTGATGTGATGGTGTGCTACTTACCTGTGGGATCAGAGCACGCGGCAAAGTACTACGCACAGTGTGCAATTGATGCCGGTGTTGGCTTCGTCAACGCGCTGCCTGTATTCATCGCAAGCAATCCCGAATGGGCTGCTAAGTTTGCGGATGCTGGCGTTCCCATTGTTGGTGATGACATCAAGAGCCAAGTTGGTGCCACAATCACGCACCGAGTTCTTGCCAAACTTTTTGAAGATCGTGGCGTCACCGTCGATCGCACCTACCAACTTAACGTTGGCGGAAACATGGACTTTATGAACATGTTGGAGCGCGAGCGTTTGGAATCCAAGAAGATCTCAAAGACTCAGTCCGTAACTTCCCAGTTACGTGATGAAATCTCAGATCGTAATGTGCACATCGGTCCAAGTGACTACGTTGCCTGGTTAGATGACCGCAAGTGGGCGTTCGTTCGCCTCGAAGGTCGCGCATTCGGCGATGTGCCACTGAGCCTGGAATACAAGCTTGAAGTATGGGATTCGCCGAACTCCGCCGGTGTCATCATCGATGCGATTCGTGCCTGCAAGATTGCCAAGGACCGCGGAATTGGTGGACCAATCCTGTCGGCATCGAGCTACTTCATGAAGAGCCCGCCAGTGCAGTATGACGATACAAAATGCAAGAACGAAGTTGAAGACTTCATTGCAGGCAAAGCAAGCATTTAAGACTCCTTAAAGAAATGCCGGACTCAGTTTTTTTGAGTCCGGCATTTCTATGTCACCTACACTTAATGACGTGTGGTACTCGAATCCAAGAGCGCGTGAGTGGACTGCTGCTCCATCATCACGATCTGTTGCGGCTTTTCATCAAAGCCTGAACAACTACGCGCCCACTCCACTGATTGAAGTTCCGTCTATAGCTTCGGAATTGAGCGTTGGTCGAGTATTCGTCAAGGATGAGTCGAGTCGATTAGACCTGAGTGCCTTCAAAATATTAGGTGCCTCATGGGCGGTTGCTCGTGCGCTCACAGATGGTGACACACCAACATCTCTGGCACAGGTCGCCAGTGGCATTAACCGCGAAGCGCCGCCAACACTTATTGCCGCGACCGACGGAAATCACGGTCGTGCAGTGGCACACATGGCGAAACTACTTGATCTGGAATGCTTCATTGTTATTCCGCGCGGAGTCAGTGATCAAGCAATTGATAATGTGTGCGGCGAGGGTGCCGGCGTTGAAGTTATCGATGGAACTTACGACGACGCAGTATTGCGAGCCCGCGACATTACTCATTCGATTACAACCAGTATCCATGTTCAAGATATGTCTTGGCCTGGCTATGAAGATATCCCGCAATGGATTATCGATGGCTACGCAACCATGTGCGTCGAAGTTGATCAACAGCTACTTGACATGGGGAGCGCTCCTGTTGATTTAGTTGCTGTACCTGTGGGTGTGGGATCGTTTCTTCATTCCGTTGTCTCGCACTATCGCGGGAATGCACTTTCACGACCCGTTGTACTCAGCATCGAACCTACTGCTGCTGCATGTGTTCTAGCCTCACTGCAACATGAGGAGCTCACTTCGGTCGATACCGGAGTCACAATTATGTCGGGGATGAATTGCGGGACTCCTTCGAGTGATTCATGGCCAGTACACAGAGCTGGCGTTGATGCCGCTATTGCAATATCGGATGATGACACACGTGCAGCGCTTGCAACATTGCATGACCTTGACATTGATGCCGGTCCTTGCGGAGCAGCAACTCTTGCGGGCGTAAGGAGTGCGTTGCAGGTACCTGGATCGCGCTTCGATATGGGACTGACGCAAAACAGCGTGGTGGTCTTGCTCAGTACTGAAGGTAGAGCAGCTAACCCGTTCAGTTAGTCGCCTGCAACGCACTGTGACAGTAGTGTGAAGATGTGTCCTTCGCCAGCGCCAGAATCACTGCAGTTTTCCGGCCCAGAAATGCCCGCCGACTCTTTGGAGTGCGGGTATTCGGACAAGCAGGCGACGGCCTGCTACAAACCGCCTTGGCGACCTTCGTTCTGTTTTCACCGCAGCGCGAGGCTGACCCGAAGCGAATCGCACTAGCTTTTGCCATACTTCTAGTTCCTTACTCCGTTGTCGGCCCATTCGTAGGCATATTTATTGACCGATGGTCTCGACGCGGAATTTTGATCCGAGCTAACCTGCTTCGAGCTATCACGATGGTGTGCATCGCACTCGTGGTCACGCATCATTCAGCAAACTCAACTTTGGCCTTGCTTGTACTTCTGAGTTTGGGAATTAATCGCTTTGTCCAAGCGGCCCTGTCGGCTTCCATTCCACATGTTGTAGATGGGGATCAGCTCGTTACAGCCAATGCGCTGTTCCCGACTGCTGGAACAATGTTTGCCTCAGTATCTGCGGCATGCGGAATTGCGACTCAGAAAATTCTCAGCAATAGCGACACCGTCAATGCCGGTCTCATTGTGTGTGCTGCGGGACTGGCATTAAGCGCCAGCTTTATTGGGGCCTCCATTTCACCGCCACAACTTCTAGGTCCACATTCTCAAGAGGCTCGCGTGCGTGAGGCAATAGGAAATGTTTACGCGGGACTCATTGACGGATATCGAGTTCTGCGCAATTCAGCCATCTCAATTCGTTCCATGGCTGCCGTGGCTTGCCAACGATTTGCGTTTGGTGTGCTGACTGTTCACATTTTGTTGCTATCCCGAAGTATTTGGAATCCAGCATCAAAACCTGATTCCGCCGTTACCGACTTTGGCATTGCTGCCGGTTGCGCCGCTTTGGGTGCGGTCGCCGCGGCACTGATCAGTGCTTCAGTTCTTGCAGATACACCCGGAACTCGAACTTTCAAACACACAAAACTGATTCGCACTTCGTTAGTTGTGACTGCAACCAGTGCTCCGCTTTCAGCATTGCTGCTGTACTCGCACAATAAGGTATCCGCATTCGCTACGGCGTTCGTCCTGGCATTTGCGGGACAGTTTCTTAAGATCTCAGCTGACACTTCAGTACAACAAAACATTGACGATGAACACCGCGGCAGAGTCTTTTCTATATTTGATATGGTGATCAATGTTTCCATTGTTAGCGGCATCAGTCTTTATGCTCTTAGTTCTGGTATTCGCGAAAAGACGATTCCCACCGTGCTCATTGTGAGCGCAGCGTTAGTACTTTGCGCTTTTTTGGTGCAGCGCGCAAGTACGTCATCGCGGCAAGCAAACAACTGACCTATTTCTGGTCAGCCCACCAGGACTGCAATATTTTTATTGCCTCTTGGCGATCCAACGGACCTTGATCTAAACGAACGTTCATCATGTAGTCATACGCACGTCCAACATCACGACCTGGGGAAATACCTAGGATCTCCATGATGTCCGCGCCATTGAGGTCGGGGCGCAAGGCATTGAGCTCTTCTTGCTCAAGTAGCACAGCGATGCGCTCTTCAAGGTCATCATATGTAGCAGCCAGTAACAGAGCTCGTCGTTGATTTCGAGTAGTGCAGTCAGCACGAGTGAGTTTGTGCAACCGATTTAGTTGATCACCTGCATCCCTGACATATCGGCGCACAGCAGAGTCAGTCCATTGACCATCACCGTAGCCATGAAAGCGCAAATGCAATTCAATAAGTTTCACAACATCATCTACGACGTCATTCGAGAACCGCAGCGCCACGAGTCGCTTCTTAGCAATCTTGGCGCCAACAACTTCATGATGATGGAAACTCACACCGCCACCGCTTTCAAATTTGCGCGTTTTAGGTTTTCCAATATCGTGCAGTAATGCTGCAAGCCGTAAAACTAAATCAGGTTCACACTCTGGTTCATGATTTTTTTCCAGTGCAATTGCTTGTTCTAAAACTATGACGCTGTGTTCGTACACATCCTTATGTCTATGATGTTCATCAATTTCTAACTGAAGTGCTGGGAGTTCTGGCAATACGATTTGCGCAAGCCCAGTGCCTTCCAGAAATTCAAGGCCAGATCGTGGATTTGCGCCAAGTAAAAGTTTTGATAATTCATCACGTACTCGTTCAGCGGAAATAATTGAAATACGATTTGCCATATCGGTAGCCGCTATTACAACATCGGCTACCGGAGTGAAACTTAGTTGGCTAGCAAAGCGTGCTGCCCGCATCATGCGCAGCGGGTCATCGGAGAATGACAACTCTGCTTCTCGTGGCGTGCGAATATATTGTTTGAGTAAATCAGTGACGCCGCCGAATAGGTCGACAAACTCGAGCTGTGGCAACGTCACTGCCATCGCATTGATTGTGAAGTCGCGACGCAACAAATCCCCAGCTAGGTCTGTGCCGAAAGAGACGTGCGGCTTTCGGCTTTCGTTGTCATAGTGCTCCGCGCGAAAAGTTGTGATCTCAGCGTGAAAGGCACCCTTACGCACACCAACGGTGCCGAACTCAATTCCTACGTCCCAGACGGTATCGGCCCACGGTTTCACAATCGCAATGATTTGGTCTGGGATAGCACTCGTTGTGAAGTCAAAATCATGCATCGCACGATTAAGCAGCAGATCCCGGATTGGGCCGCCAACTAGGGCCAGCGATTCATTATGAGCAGCAAATAATTCACCGAGTTCCATGACGGCAGGCATGTGACCGATTGCATCAGTAACAACCTGGGTTGCAATCAATTCAGGAGTGGATTCGTTGCTCATCTCGGGCTCTAGCCTAGATGTAATCGGCGCTTGTCTAGGAAATCGCCAAGTATCCTTAACGATTATGAGGCCGCAGTCATTCTTGAAATCCTGGGCCGTGGCGGGATTGCTATTAATACTGTCGTTTTCTCCACTGGAGTCAGTCCAAGCGGCTAACCCTTCAGTGTCTGCCCTTGAGATTATTCAACTGCGCACAGGTCTGGCGTCGGACTCGGCGCACAGCAGGCAAACAGTGATGACTGTAAAGGTCACGAATACCTCCCAGAGTCAAACGTTGGCCAGCCATCTGGAACTAGTGACAACTGCGGCACTTCCCACTCGCACAGCGCTGTGGGATTTAATCAAGGGTGACTACATTCCCGCAACCATTACTCATCCCCAAATAGTGAGTAGGCAATTCAACCTTGCTCCAGGTCAATCAACAACAACTAATCTCACTTTCGATCGCAACCAGGTCACTGCGCAAAACAGTTTCGGGGTATTCGGTTTCGGTGCGCAGCTGCACGGTACCTCGGATCACACTGTGGTGCCCGACTGGTCGTTTTCGAATTTTCCAGAATTGAATCAAACCCATGTGACAATGGCGGTGCAACTCTCGACTCTTTCTCACCACAGAATTGGTGAGTCTGTTTCCCCAATTGATAGTCACGAACTCGAGCGCCTTGACTTACTGACTAGTCAATTGGCTGCTATGTCCTGGTTGCAAGACCCAATGCTCACTCAATGGCTCAGCACTTTTTCTGACACTGACCATTCCAGCCTTGCATCCGCTATATCTCAAAGGCTTGCTGAACACAGTGACACGGCCTTTTTACCATTCGCACATGTCGACCTCAGTCGAATGGCGGCATCAGGGATGACAGCTTCCATAGGGAGCGCGTTAGGCGACCGAAAAACGTATTACGTGAGTGGTGATGCCGAAATAGATGCACCAACTTTTCAGGCATTGTCGCATTATCCCTCGTTGCACATAATCACAGGAAATTCGATCACAGCCGGTAATCCATTGATTACCAGTTCGGCATTAACAACATCAAACAAGGTTGAATATTTAGTTAACGATGACGGCATTTCGCAGTGCCTAGAAATGAACTTCGCATCAGCATTCTTGCAAGCACGTTGTATAACTAGTCAGCTTGCAATGACAACTTCCGAGTCGCCCAGTACTTCTCGATCAATATTGGTAGTCACCCCAGCTTTATGGGAAGCAGATAACGAACTGCTTCAGGAACTGACTACCACCTTGCAGAGCAGTTCGGCATTTTCCCTAGTCAATCTGGCCGCACTGACGAGTACACCTGCACAAGATTTGCCACGACTCCCCGTGAACAACGTGCCCACAAAGTATGGAAACGAAACCATCTCTCTAGTGCATGAGATAAATCTTGCTAGCGATGCTCTTTCAAATGTGTATGCAGACAATAACTTGAGTGCAGATTTTCACACTGCTGCGTTGGTTTCGCTGTGTGACTTCTGGATTGACGATAGTCATACTAATAATTTTTTGCGTGCTTACTTAAGCCAAGCAACAAAGTTGTCCGACGCTCTCTATATCGAAACGTCAGCACATGTGAGCATCAGTGGGGCCCAGGCTCAATTGCCAATCACTGTCGTGAACGATTCCAATCACGACGCCAAAATTTCAGTCTGGCTGCAGGGTCTAAATCCCGCTCGGCTACGAAGTAACCTCACTCAGGAAATTGTGGTGGCCGCGGGTAAGCGACAAACTATTGCGGTTCCCATTACAGTTCCCGGAGTTGGATCGGTACCTGCAGTAGCTCGACTTATCACTAGCTCGGGCGACACTTACGGAAAACCGGTGTTCCTGACGATCTCATCCAATGCATACCTTGCATTCGCACGTACTCTGGTTTGGGGTGCTTTTGGGCTTTTGCTCGTTTTAGTACTGAACACATTACGAAAGCGACGGATGAGGGACAGTGACTAGCCAATGAGCTCACGAGTGGGCAACACATCAGGAATGGCACTAGGCACGTCATTTAGCCGCCTGACTGGAATTGTGCGCGATATTGCACTCATTGCTGCCATTGGAACCAGCGTCTTTTCCGACACCTACTCTGTTGCCAATTCGATTCCAAACATCATCTACATCCTGATTGCCGGTGGTGCAATCAATGCGGTATTTATTCCGGCACTGGTGTGACACATGCAAGATGACTCCGATGGGGGAAAGGAATTCACCGATCGCTTACTGACCCTGATTGGTCTTGTCCTAGTTGCGATCGTGTTGCTGTCGCTGATTTTCGCTAGTCAGATAATCAGAATATATTCAACTTCCTCGTGGGCTGCCGCTGACCATCATGTCGCTACAGTTTTCGCGCTGTGGTGCTTGCCCCAAATTTTCTTTTATGGCATCTACACCGTTGTCACGCAAGTATTGAACTCTCGTGATGTCTTTGTCGTGCCAATGTTCGCACCGATTGTTAATAATCTCGTTGTTATAGCAACGGCCATGGCATTTATGTCAGCCACACATGCCCAGCCCACGACGACATCAATAACGAGTTCACAGATCACGTTGCTTGGCGCGGGTACGACATTGGGGGTTGTTCTTCAAGCCGCAATCTTGATACCGACAATGTGGCGAAGTGGATATGCGTTTAGTCCCCGATTTGATTTCAAAAATTCTGGACTTGGCCAGGTGCGTAACTTAGCTTCATGGACCATCGGGTTTGTACTAATTAATCAAATCAGTTTTCTCATTATTTCTAACCTCACAACTTATGCCAACGTTGTAGCTGCCAACACAGGTCAAGTTGCAAACGGCTTCACGTCGTATCAAAAAGCACAGTTGATGATGATGCTTCCGCATTCCATCATTACTGTGTCACTGATTACATCTTTACTTCCGCGACTTAGTCGACAGTCACATGACGGTGACTTGAATTCTTTCGGGGCTGAAATGTTGACTTCGGTTCGATTAGTCATTGCTCTAATAGTTCCCTGCGCGCTTTTTCTCTTCATAACTGGACCTCGGCTGGGCGTCATCCTTTATGGGCATGGAGCTTCAACACAGGTGCAAGGTCAAGCCGTTGGTCTGGTTGCATCAATGTTTGCCTTGGGGCTTCCAGCTTTTTCAATTTTTTATGTGTTGCTTCGCAGTTACTATGCGCAGGAAAACACTCGTACGCCTTTCTTTATCAATTTTGGATTCAACTTGCTACACATTGGTATTGGGGTGACCGCCTTTCATTTCGTCGGTCAGGATCTTAAAATCGCTGTACTCGCCCTTGCTTATTCAGTGGCATACACAATCACTGCATGCGTCACTTGGCTTCGTGTGAGTGCCCGGTTTGGTGCTCTGTCTTCCTTCGAAGTAGTGCGTCACCTGGTGCGGGTCTTTCTTGCAGCTAGCCTTGCCGCGATAGTCAGCACTGTGGCCCACCTCGGATTTAAGCATCTGTTGGGTGATCTGAGTTTCTCTATGACGGTTGTAGATGTTGCTGCGTGCGGTGTGATCTTCTTCGCCTGTTACATTGCTTTAGCCTCAACCATGAATGTCAGTGAGGTCGCTGAGCTAAGAAGATTCGTGCGGCGTGCTTAGGTTGGTAGGGTTATCGCTATGGAATATGGGGGACGACTCTTCGCTCGACGTTACGCGTTAGACGTTCAAATCACCTCAGTAGTAGGTATCCCCATGTGGCGAGCCATGGATCAAGTGCTGCGCAGGTGGGTGTGCCTTTACCTACTCCCCGTTTCTGACGCCAGATCTGAAACGTTCCGTGAAGCGGCGCTCAGTATCTCCCGTATCAGCGATCGCAATGTTGTCACTGTGATCGACGTCATTGACGGCAGCACGCTCGAGGGCATGCCTAATGTGTCCGCAACAGAAAATTTCCTTGGTGTTGTCGTTGAATGGGTCGAAGGACAATCACTTGATCAACGCCTGCTTCTTAGCCAAGAGCTGATCGACCCAAGTCAAGCTCTGGCACTCACAACCTCGATTGCCCGAACTCTTGAGCAGGTTCACGGCCAAGGACTTCACCACGCTCGACTGCGTGCGCACAACATCGTATTTGGTGACTCCCAAGAAATTCGAGTCACCGGCTTTGGTGTGGAAAGTGCAATCCTTGGCGCAGACAATGCTGATGGTGAAATCGCTGACATTCGGGGCTTAGGTAATTTGCTTTTTTGCATGGTGACTGGAACCTGGCCACATGGCAGCCAAGATAACTTACCCGCTGCTGGATTCGCGGGTAACGATCTGGTACCCAGCATGGTGACAAGCGGAATTTCATCCAGTATCGATGCCATTTATCAGCAAACTCAAAATGGCGGGCTTGCCACTATGCGGGATGTGATTAGTGCACTCAGCGTGGGAATCGTGGAAACAATCGATGAGAAATCTACTTCACTGAGTCGGCTCACCACACATTCTGTAACGTGGCATGGCGCCTCGGAATCAAAATCACACAGGCTTCGAGCCACGACTATTGCGATGGTATGCGTTCTGATTTTTGGTTGGACAGGCTGGCAACTGCTCACTCGTAATTCTTCTACTAAAGATGTCCCTGTTGCGATTGTTTTAGATCCGTTACCTGCGATTACTGCCTTTCCTTCACCATCCGAGGGACCTTCGATGGCAACAGTTGTTGCAGCTACGGACTACGACCCTTTTGGGGACCAAACCGAAAATCCTGACAAGACCAAACTTGCTATCGATGGGGACCTGACTACGTCATGGCCGACTGTGAACTATCAACAAAGCAACATGGCAGGCAAGCCAGGCGTGGGTCTGCTGCTTGACTTAGGTACCTCGCAAGAAGTTAGTAGCGTGACAATTACTTTCAGCGCACAAGGCAACTCGGCCTCAATTTTCGTCGGGGATTCGCCAACGCCTGACACCGCGGCCGCAACACCTTTTGGCAGCGTTGAATCCGCTGACACCAAGATCACAATAAGTTCCGACAAGGCCGTATCCGGACGCTACGTGCTGGTCTGGCTCACCCATGTACCGCAAGCTGCAAATGGCAGTTGGCAGGGCGGAATTTCTGAAGTTGAAGTTGGGTTATAGAAGGTAACTAGGCTGGTGATGCCTACCAACTCACGTAGCGTCACTACCTAAAAGTAAAGTTATCCATACCTGCTAGTTATCGCCCAAGGAATTTCATGTCGCCTCGCGAAGTCATCATTGTCGGTTCGGGACCTGCTGGATATACCGCAGCCATCTATGCCGCTCGGGCACAACTAAAACCAATTCTGTTTGAAGGTGCGGTCACCGCTGGTGGTGCGTTAATGAACACCACTGAGGTCGAGAACTTTCCTGGATTCCCAGAAGGAATCATGGGACCAGCTCTTATGGAAAACATGCGTGCTCAGTGTGTTCGCTTTGATAGTGAACTCATTACTGACGACATTGTGTCGATGGACTTAGTTGGTGACATAAAGACTGTTGTGGATGGCTCGGGGCGAGATTACCAAGCGCATAGCGTTATTTTGGCGATGGGTTCGAGTTACCGCCAACTTGGCTTGCCCAACGAGACTGCATTGTCAGGTCACGGCGTTTCCTGGTGCGCTACCTGCGACGGTTTCTTTTTCCGAAATCAAAACATCGCAGTAGTCGGTGGCGGAGATTCAGCTATTGAGGAAGCCACCTTCTTGACTCGATTCGCTGACAGCGTGACTCTGATCCATCGCAGGGATGAATTACGAGCCAGCAAGATTATGGCTGACCGAGCCCATAACGATCCAAAAATTAAGTTCGCTTGGAACAGTGAAGTGGCAGAACTGCAAGGTGATGGAAAACTCAGCGGTGTCGTACTACGCGATACCCAAACTGGACAGACTCGCGATCTTGCCGTTACTGGTTTGTTTGTCGCTATTGGTCATGACCCGCGCTCAGAATTGGTGAAGGGTGTGGTAACTCTTGATGACCAGGGCTACGTTGTGACAGCTCCTGGGTCTACAGCCACAAACGTGGCAGGCGTTTTTGCTTGTGGAGATTTAGTGGACCATACCTATCGGCAGGCCATTACCGCTGCCGGAACTGGCTGCTCTGCCGCACTTGATGCCGAACGTTTTCTAACCGCAAGGCATTAGTAACTAACTAACCCGATACGTTTTATGCTTGATGAGTTCACTGAGAAAAACGTGTCACAACGAAATGAGGAAACCATGAGTTCAGCAATAAGTGTCTCGCAGGCCGACTTCCAGAGTGTCGTACTGGAAAGTAGCAAACCCGTGCTTGTTGATTTCTGGGCCGAGTGGTGTGGTCCGTGTAAGCAGGTGGCACCAATTTTGGACGAAATCTCCGCTGAGCATGGCGACAAGTTGCTTATCGTGAAAGTCAATGTAGACGAGAATCCTGGGCTGGCAGCAAATTATGGAATTACTTCCATCCCTGCACTCAATGTGTATCAAAATGGTGATCTTGTGCAGCAAATCATTGGCGCAAAGCCGAAAGCAACGTTGCTCGGTTTGTTATCTGAGTACATCTAGAACCATATGTCAGCCGTGATCCTTCGACACGGCGATTCGGGACCAGGTGTAGCTGAAGTCCGTGATCGCTTAATTCAACTTGGGTTGATTGCAGACCACGATAACCACACATCTGATTATTTTGACGATGAACTTGAATCGTCGTTACGCGAGTTTCAACAAAGTCGCGGGCTCACTGTTGATGGAACGGTTGGCCCGCAAACTTTGCGAAGGCTCGAGGAGTCTCGTTGGACTTTAGGTGATCGAGTTTTGTCCTATACCCCAGGACACGTGATACATGGTGAAGATGTTGCTCAATTACAACAACGTCTTTTAGGTCTTGGATTTACCTTAGATCGCATTGATGGCGTGTTCGGCAGAATCACAGACAAAGCCACCAGAGACTTTCAACTCAATGTCGGATTAGCAGTCGATGGCATTGCTGGTCCTGATGTGTTTCGCGCATTAGCTCGACTCTCCAGAACAGTAGCCGGCGGAAATCAGGCCCACCTTCGCGAGCTTGCCTCATGGGATACTGCATCACGAGGGATGCCAATAGACAAGGTGGCAATTCTGATTGACCCAAGTGATGACACCCGCAAGCTTTTGCACAGCGATCTGACTGAAGCCGATGTGTGTTGGGATATCGCTAATCGACTCGAAGGCCGACTGATGGCCATGGGCGCACTTGCAGTGCTGACGCGTTCTGGACGCAATCATTCCGGCGATGAGAGAGCCCGCGCCGCGCTGGCTAACGATCAAAAAATCGATTTTGTTATCTCGCTACGCTGCGACTCAAGTACTTCGGTATTGGCACATGGTGTATCCACTTATTACTTTGGGCATGAATTTTCGCACTCAGCTACAGGTTTACGTCTTGCCGAAATAGTCCAAGAAGAAATCTGCGCCCACACGGATTTGCTTGACTGCCGCACACATGCAAAAACTTGGGATCTTCTTCGCATGACCAGAATGCCAGCAGTACGTATTGAGCTTGGCTATGTGACAAATCCACACGACAGCGAAAAGCTCTCTGACCAAGATGTTCGAGACCACATCGCAGCTGCCGTTAGTGCCGCGGTGAATCGCATTCTGGCTCCGCGAATCGGATAGCACTGAGCTGCCTCACAGTAGCTCCATCCCGTGCCTCTCGCGGAAAACCTGCGAGCGCGTTATTTCAGTCGGTCTCCGAATACATCGCGCTTAGGTGGATCGACAATTTCAACGATGCGCCGCAAGTCCTCAAGTGTTGCAAACTCAATAACAACTTTTCCTTTGCTTCGACCAAGTTGCACAGTGACCCGAGTATCGAGTCGTTCCGACATTCGATTTCCGAGGTCTTTGAGGCCTGGTGCACTAATCGTTCCTGCACCCTTTGTGGCAGGTTTCTTAGACTTTGTTTTCCCGCCATCTCCGAGCGAAACAATTTCTTCAACGGTGCGCACTGACAAACCTTCGGCCACAATGCGGGACGCTAATTTTTCAATATCAGCGGCTTGCTTGAGCCCAAGCAATGCTCGGGCATGACCAGCGGAAAGCACGCCCGCTGCCACCCGGCGTTGCACAGCTGGCGGCAAGTTAAGCAACCGGATGGTGTTAGTAATTTGTGGGCGAGAGCGTCCCAATCGTGTCGCTAGTTGTTCTTGGGTGCAGCCAAAATCGGATAACAATTGTTGGTATGCCGAGGCTTCCTCTAAGGCCGTCAGTTGGGATCGATGAAGGTTTTCCAGTAGTGCATCGCGCAGCATGGCATCGTCAGCAGTATCTCGAACTAACGCAGGAATGGTTTTCAAGCCAGCCTTTTTTGAGGCACGTAGTCGTCGTTCACCGGCGACTAATTCGTAGCCAGTTTTTGACTTTCGCACAACAACTGGCTGTAGCAAGCCAACTTCTTGAATCGAGAAGACTAATTCAGCTAGGGATTCTTCGTCGAACACGGTTCGAGGCTGATTGGGGTTAGGGGAAATGCTTTTTACCGGTAACTCCACAAGCGTCAGGCCGGCGACCTCCATTGGGCTTGGAGCAGCAGCTTTGGCCACGCCAGCTGCAATCTTTTGTGGCGGCGAGGTACGAGCTGGCGGTTTTTGTGGCGCTTTTGCAGCTGGCTTGCTGGCGCTCTTTTTCGCCGCTGGTTTAGCGCCCCGAGATGTTTCACGTGGAACACTGGGCATTAAGGCGTCAAGCCCTTTTCCTAATCCCTGTCTTTTTGCCATGACTATCTCCTATCCACGTTTCGCGAGTTCGCGGGCAGCTGCTAAGTAGGCGACTGCACCTGTTGATCCTGGGTCATAAGTCATCACCGATTGACCAAACGATGGCGCTTCAGCCACATACGTTGATCGGGGTATCGCAGTTTCCAAGACTTTGTCGCCAAAATACTGGCGCACTGAGTCAGCCACCTGGGTAGAAAGGTTTGTTGCCCCGTTGTACATCGTCAACAAAATAGTGCTGACTTCAAGATTGGGGTTAAGGCGCTCGCGGGCAAAATCAATAGTTCGAAGCAGTTGCTGAACTCCCTCGAGAGCATAAAACTCACATTGAATTGGGATCAAGACTTCAGAGACTGCAGCCAAGGCATTAATCGTTAACATGCCAAGACTTGGAGGGCAATCGACAAAGACATAGTCCATGTCGTATTCGGCAAGAAAAGCATCCAGTGCGGTGCGCAACCGAAAAGCCCGGTCCGCTTCGGGCACTTGGGTAATCAATTCGATGTCAGCGCCTGCTAAATCTAGTGACGCCGGCAAGCACCACAACGTCTCATACCCCTCGGCCGCAACCATCATCTCTGCAATCGGTTGCTCGTCAACCAGTACGTCATAAGTGCCAGTGGCATCCTCTTGGTGATCTACTCCAAAAGCTGTAGACGCGTTTCCCTGAGGGTCAAGGTCAATCACTAAAACTTTCAAGCCACCCAGTGCCATCGCAGCAGCGATGTTCACAGCAGTTGTCGTTTTACCGACACCACCTTTTTGGTTAGCAATGGTCAGCACTCGAGTGGACTTCGGTGGCTGGAATGAGCCTTTGAGTCCATTGCGCACATAGACGGCAGCGGCCGCAGCTTGTGCTAACGGGGTGTCGTTGTCGTCGAAGGTCATCTCACGCTCACTTGAGGTATCTGTGGTGGGTGACTAAAGCGTATGCCGTCAAGGCAAGATTCTAAAAACGCACCCTGACAACAGTGGTGGCCGGTACAACAAATCCTTGCCCGCACTCGAGAATTTCCGCTTGTCGCCCAGCAAGTTCCTGGTGGGCCTGCGAAATCTCGCGTTCTGCCGATGAGCCCTTCATTGCAAGAACTTGACCCCCTGGCTTGGTCAGTGGGGCACACCACGTCAAGAGTTTCCCAAGCGGAGCTACCGCGCGCGAAGTAACGGTTTTGGCAGATTCACCCTTGAAGTCTTGCGCTCGGCCTCGAAGCACCCGTACTGGCAAATTGAGATCTGCCACCACTTCCGTTAAGAAGTCGCAGCGCCGTTGCAATGGCTCAATCACAGTCATGCGTAAATCGGGTCTAACGATTGCTAGCACCAGGCCCGGCAAGCCTGCGCCGCTACCCACGTCAAAAACGTCATCGTCACGTGGAATCAGTTCGGCAACTGCCGCGCAATTGGCAATGTGACGTTCCCACATCCGATCGGCCTCACGGGGACCAATAAGACCGCGTTCAATTCCTGCCGTCGTTAGCCACTGCACATAGGAATCCAACTGTGCTTCGGCATCCGGATAGGTATTAAGTAAAGGGAGGTGCTTACTCACAAGCACCTCCCTTTAGGTTCGTCAGGTTTCACGTGAAACATGACACTTACACATCTGTGGTCCGTTATTGCGCGGGCTGCACAACAATTCGACGATTTGGTTCCTCGCCCTTTGAGACACTTGACGCGCCAGCCAAAGCCACGGCGTCGTGCACCACTTTGCGTTCGAATGCAGTCATCGCCTTGAGTTCGACAGGTTCACCGGAGGCCAGCGCCTTCTCTGCGGCTTCCTTACCAATAATCGCTAGTCGTTCTTTGGCCTTAGAACGGTGACCCGAAATGTCGAGCATGAGGCGGGAGCGCTCCCCGGATTCACGAGTGACTGCTAATCGGGTGAGTTCCTGTAAAGCGTCTAGCACTTCTCCCTTGTCGCCAACCAACATGTTGAGATCAGCACCGACAATGCTGACTAGGGCGCGGTCATTTTCCACGGCCATCTCGATGTCACCATCAAGGTCAGCAATATCAAGCAGGCCCTCTAGGTAGTCAGCGGCGATGTCGCCTTCTTTTTCAAGTTCGGAAATTCGTTCAGACATTGTTGGTCCTTTATGTTCTTAGGTTTTTGGGTGGTTTCACGTGAAACGTTATTAGCGCTTCTTTTTGGGCTTCTTCTTAGGTTGGTTTCGAACCAGGCGCTCTTCGGCTTCTGGTTCGGTTTCTTGACTTTGGGTTCCCCCAAGTTTTTCAAGTTTCGCTTTTTGCCGAGCTTCCATCGCGGCATATGCCGGCGTGCCTGGCTGCGGGCTGTTACGGATGACATAGAACTGCTGTCCCATGGTCCAGAGGTTAGAAATACACCAATAGAGCAGCACGCCGATGGGGAAGTTCACGCCCGAAATTAAAAAGATAAATGGGAATACGTACAGCAGGATTTTTTGCTGCTGCACCATTGGGTTATCCGATGCCGAGTTTTTCACAATCATTTGGCGTTGGGTCAAAAATGTGGTTGCCACCATCAGCACGATCATGACTAACGTAACCCAGAGCGTCGAAGTCGGGCTTGTGGTTTCGGAGCGATGCGTAAACGTTCCAGAAATCGGAGCGCCCAGGATTTTTGCAGCTTGTGCTTGCTTGACTAAGTCATCCGTCATGAGACCGTATGGCTTACTTTGAGCGATGCCCTGAAGAACACGAAACAGTGAGTAGAAGATTGGCGCCTGAGCGAGCAGTGGCAAACATGAGGACAACGGATTTGTTCCCGTGTCTTTGTATAACTTCATGAGTTCTTGAGATTGTCGTTCGCGGTCACCGGCGTACTTCTTTTGAATTTCTTTAACCTGCGGCTGAATCAACTGCATGTTGCGCTGGCTCTTAATTTGCTTCACAAAGAGTGGGACCAAAAGCAGTCGAATGAGAATCACTAGGCCGACAATCGCTAGACCCCAGGCCCAACCGCTGTCAGGGGCGAATGTTGTCGATAGCAGGGAGTGAAAAGTGATCAGCACCCATGAGACGGCTTTCTCTATCCATACCAACGGATTCATTTAGGCAACTTCCTGACTCTGTGATGTAGTTGAAAATTCAATTAGTTCTTTGTGTGGCCATTGGCCTCTTGGTGGCACAGCATCGATCCCGCCCGCTGACCACGGGTTGCACCGCATGATTCTCCATGCAGTTAACAGTGTCCCTTTTGTAAAACGGTGAACGGTAATTGCTTCTGCTCCGTAATGCGAACACGAGGGGTAGTACCGGCAGACCGCACCGAGGCGTGGGCTCAGCGTCGCCTGATACACGCGGATGGCGCCAACAAAAATTAGGACAAGTAGCTGACCTAATGTGCGGTCCCATAGATTTTTGATGCGAGTCATAATTCATCCACCTTAGCCACGGCTGCAGCGAAAGATTTCGATAACTCTAGAAACGAAGCGTCTTTGCTTTTGGGTAGGGCACGCACGACCACCCAGGAACCGACAGGGAAATTTTGAGTTGATTGTTGGGCAAGGTGACGTAACTGACGAGTTAATCGATGACGCTCAACTGAGTTACCCACGTTTTTCCCTACTGCAAATGCAAATCTGGTATGCGCATCCGGTCCACTATCAACATGTAAAACCAGCAGTGGGCTTGCTAGCCGTTTACCCCGACGAAGAGTGGTCGAGATGTCCGCGGTTTTCCTAAGCCGAGAATCGGCCGGCAACATGCGAACTTAAGCCGACAGTTTTGTGCGACCCTTGGCACGGCGAGCCGAAAGAATTCCTCGGCCAGCACGGGTGCTCATGCGCTCACGGAAGCCATGGGTTTTGGCACGACGACGGTTATTTGGTTGGAAGGTGCGCTTTGACATGTGAACACTTTCTTTGGAAGAAGTTTGGCGATTCGATTATCCACCGGACATCCACGAGTACTCATGGACATTCGACGGGAGACCGCGTGCGACTAACCAAAGATACGTGCTGTTGAGGTGTTGGGTCAAACTAAGGCTGCCTGCAAACCCAGTGTTTGGCTTTCGTTGGCGTCAGTTGCCCAGACCGTGTGATCTGGGCGAGCGGCCAGGCAGTGTGTCGGCAACGACTGATCTTAAGCAAAATAGTGCACTTGTGGATAACCACTTGCCAGACACTATCCACAGGCCGTAGTCTCCAAAGTCCAGCCTGTGGAAAACGTGTGAGGGAATCATGGAAGAGCAAGGACTAGACGTCATCTGGGCAAAGACCCTGGAGTCACTTACGTCTGGACTTATGACTGCCCAGCAGCGTGCCTTCGTTAATCTGACTAAGCCTCTGGGCATTGTTGGCGACACCGCTTTAATTGCTGCCCCTAACGACTTCACAAAAGATGTCCTTGAAACTCGGCTTGCGCCAATCTTGTGTGATGCTCTGAGCAGCATCGTGGGTCGTGAAATGCGTCTGGCAGTCACAATCGATGAATCCATTGCTCCTGATCTAGACGACGAGGCCACCGACGAGATGGCCGATGCCACGTACGCAGATATCGAATCTCGTAATTCTGACCCCAACCCCGCCCTGCCGCCGGTGGGTAGTCGAGGCCCAGCTCCAGCACCTCGCACCTCAGAAGAGGGAAGCCGGCTTAATCCAAAGTACACATTCGATACTTTCGTTCCTGGCGCATCGAATCGATTTGCACACGCTGCAGCTCGAGCTGTGGCAGAACAGCCCGCCAAGGCATACAACCCACTATTTATTTACGGTGAATCTGGTCTTGGTAAAACTCACTTGCTTCACGCGGTGGGTCACTACACCCGAACGCTTTACGCCGGAACAAAAGTTCGATATGTCAGTAGTGAAGAGTTCACCAACGAGTTTATTAATTCCATTCGTGACGACAAGGCAAAAGAGTTTCAGCGTCGTTACCGTGATGTTGATGTTCTGCTCGTTGACGACATCCAATTTCTTTCTGGCAAGGTGCAAACACAAGAAGAGTTTTTCCATACCTTCAATACTTTGCATAATGCCAATAAGCAGATTGTGATCACATCGGATATGCCGCCTAAGCAGCTGCAGGACTTCGAGGAGCGCATGCGGTCGCGGTTCGAATGGGGCCTTATCACCGATGTTCAACCTCCTGACTTAGAAACCCGTATCGCAATTTTGCGCAAGAAGAGCGCTCAGGAACGACTCACGGCTCCCGCTGAGGTACTGGAATTTATTGCATCCAAAATGTCAACAAACATTCGCGAACTTGAAGGTGCGTTAATTCGAGTCACTGCCTTTGCAAGCTTGAACCGTTCGCCTGTGGACCTTGGCCTGGCCGAGATTGTTCTTAAAGACCTTGTCACCGATGCAACTGGCCCCGAGATTTCTGCAGGTGTGATCATGGCCCAGACTGCCAATTACTTTGGCGTGACACTTGATGACCTCACTGGGGCGAGCCGCTCTCGAGTCTTAGTTACCGCTCGCCAAATAGCTATGTATCTGTGCCGCGAGTTAACTGACTTGTCACTACCAAAAATTGGGCAGCAGTTTGGTGGTCGTGATCACACCACAGTGATGCACGCCGACCGTAAAGTTCGCCAACTTATTGCAGAGCGGCGCAGTCTCTACAACCAGGTCAGCGATCTGACCGCTCGAATTAAGTCACAATCCCGGCAGGGATAAACGTGCGCGCTTGAGTAATCGCGTTTCACATAATGACAAACTGTCACATAAATCCCAACAGTCACTTCTCCCCACCCTGTGGATAACCCCGTGGACAACTCACTCTTTAGTTGAGAGATTGTCCGTACCTGTGCCTAAACCTGGGGGTAACCGCGTATTGTCCACATTTTCCTGTGGACGATTGTGGATAACTTTTTAGTTACACACATATTTGCTTTGTTTGTGGCTTTTATACACAGGTCGGTGTGGATAGAAATGTGTCTTTTATCAGGGATATGGCGGTTCTACACAGAATCCACATGCGCTACTACTACTACGAAAGATATATTCATCAACTCAAAGTTTCCTTGACGCGGGCCTAAATAGTGGATAACTACTCAAACCAAGCAAATTAACTTATTTGTGCATACTGCCCTACCGTGTATCAGTAGGTCGTGGCACTATTAAGGCTCATAAATACGAATTATTTATTAAGAGGGTGTGTTGAACCGTGAAGTTCCGGGTGGATCGAGATGTCATGGCCGACGCGGTCGTATGGGCTTCGCGCAGCCTGCCGAATAAATCGACACAACCATTACTTACTGGAGTTCATTTAGTCGCGGATAAAACTGGACTTACTTTTTCTGGCAGCGATGCCGATGTCAGTGCTCGCGCAAATATCACGGCTGATGTAGCTGAGCCAGGAACTGTGCTCATTCCAGGACGCCTTCTCGCTGATATCACTCGCTCGCTACCTTCTGCAGCTATTGAATTTTCGATTGATGGTTCTCGCGCACACATCACATGTGGCCGGTCCTCGTTCAGTATTCCGACAATGCCTGTTGCTGACTACCCACCCATCCCAACCATGCCGCAAATTAGTGGAACCATCGCTGGCGCAGAGTTTGCAGCAGCAATAGCCCAAGTGGTTGTGGCCTCCTCACGCGACGAAACATTGCCACCATTTACGGGAATTAAAATAGACATTGATGGCTCGACAATGACGATGGCGGCAACAGATCGGTATCGCTTAGCAGTGCGCGAACTGGAATGGTCACCAGCATCTCCGTCACTTTCCACCCATGCTCTAGTGCCAGCAAAGTTTTTGTCCGAGACCGCCAAAGCGCTCTCACATAGTGCATCGATTGGTTTAGCGTTTACTTCTACCTCTGAAGGACTCGTGGGAATCGAGGGTGAAGGTCGCCAAACAACGAGCCGACTACTCGCTGCAGATTTTCCGAAATATCAGTCATTATTACCCAGCGAATCTTCAAGCGTGGCACAAATCAACACCGGTCAACTTATTGAAGCGGTCAAGCGAGTGTCCCTTGTTCTTGATAGAGATATTCCGGTTCGTATTCACTTCACTAATGGTGAAGCTGCAATCAGTGGCGGTGGCGGAAACGGAGAAATTGCCGAGGCTCGCGAATATGTTGAGTGTGCCTTGTCCGGCGACGAGCTTACCATTGCATTTAATTACCAATTTTTATTAGATGGACTTGGTGCAATTGATGCGCCCACCGCAGTGATTTCGATGACGACTCCAATTAGACCCGCTGTGATTACAGGCGCTAAAGAAGTCGATGCGCCGCCGTATGACAGCTTCAAATACTTATTGATGCCAATCCGTCAGCCGTAAGCAATGCGAATTCGCGAAATCGAGTTAGCGAATTATCGCAATCACGAAAGCATCAGCCTGACTTTCGAGGCTGGAAGCACAACAATCATCGGGCGAAATGGCCGCGGAAAAACCAACATTATTGAGGCCATTAATTACCTGGCGACCCTTGGCAGCCATCGAGTAGCGCACGATGCCCCACTTATTTTAATTGGCCAAACAAGTGCAACGATCTCAGCTGTTGTCCAAAAACAAGAACGCACAGCTGCGGTCTCAATCGACATAAATGATCAAAAACCAAACCGTGTCACGCTTAACGGAAACCAATTGACTCGCCCCAAAGAAATTATCGGATTAATTCACACAGTTGTTTTTGCTCCCGAAGATTTGCAATTGGTATCGGGTGATCCGAGCGCACGCAGAAAGTATCTAGATGACTTTGCAACTCAACGTGCACCCCGGGTTCTTGGCTTGCGTCATGACTTCGACAAAGTGTTGCGACAACGCAATGCTTTATTAAAGTCCGCCGGCCGCCGGCCTTTAAGTGTGAGTGCCCAGGAAACCCTCGACGTGTGGGATGAACAATATGTTGATCATGCCTCTGCATTAGTCGAAGCTCGCCTTGTTGCATTAGATGAGCTGTCTCCTTGGATTTGCGAACACGGGGAAATGATTAGCGCTAGTACTGAGCCACTAGAGGTTAAATACAGCGCCACATGGTTACAGACAGACACTCGTGACAAAGCTGCGATAAAGACACAACTCACCCATGCACTTCATGAGCGTTATCGTGACGAACTCGAACGAGGCGTGACACTTGTCGGCCCTCATCGTGACGATATAGATATTCAACTCAGTGCAATTCCGGCGAAAGGTTATGCCTCTCACGGACAGTCATGGTCAATCGCTCTGGCTTTACGGTTGGCTACGTTCAATGTGTTGCGGGAATTCGAAGATGATCCCATTTTGCTCCTTGATGATGTGTTCGCAGAATTAGATGTTCTGCGCAGAACTCGATTAGTCAGCGCTGTCACCGGCGTAGAGCAAACTATTATCACGGCAGCAGTACCCGAAGATGTGCCGCAAGCCTTGTTAGATCGAACATATGTGTTGGAAGATTGAGTGTCATGCTGACCGCTAACCAACAGGAGTTTTTGCGCTCGTTATTGTCGCGGGCGCGCACTCGAACACACCACAATCCCAAGCCATTTCAGCGCGGCTGGCAAGTATCTAGTGATGAGGTGCGCAGTAGTGCCGGGCCTGATGAACGTGATCCGGCCTTGCTTGGTGGAGCAATTGATCGGCTGATCGTGAACCGAGGCTGGGACCTCAATGTTGCTACCGGGCAACTACATGCTGGGTGGGCTGAAATGATTGGTCACACAAACGCCCAACATGTGTCCATTGAGACCTTTGATCTAGATCCGAGCGGGCAATCAGGCGTCTTAGTCCTCAGAGCAGATTCAACCGCCTGGGCTACCCAAATTCGATACTTACTTGCATCACTTCAAACCCAATTAGACGAGTCGATTGGGTTTGGTCGAGTATCAGAAATTGTGGTGAATGGACCGACTGCACCGAGCTGGAAACATGGCTTAAGAAGCGTGAAAGGACGCGGTCCTAGAGACACTTACGGGTAGTAAACCGAGGTGCTTTTTTGACCTACATAAGGTAGGATGAAAGCAGTTTCGAAAGGCAAAAATACCCTTATTTCATAAGGTTTTTGCGGCGATTTGCAACCTGTGTGAAAGGCCTATCTCACGTGTCATATGACGCTAGTGCAATTCAAGTTTTAGAGGGTCTTGATGCCGTTCGTAAACGCCCCGGAATGTACATCGGATCCACTGGTGAACGCGGTTTGCATCACTTGGTTTATGAAGTCGTAGACAACTCTGTTGATGAAGCTTTAGCAGGATATTGCACCCACATCGAAGTCACCATTTTGGCTGACGGCGGAGTTCGGGTGCGAGACAACGGTCGTGGCATTCCAGTTGACATTGTGCCCTCAGAAGGCAAACCAGCCGTTGAAGTTGTACTTACAGTCCTGCACGCTGGCGGCAAGTTTGGCGGCGGCGGATACGCAGTATCAGGCGGATTACATGGTGTGGGTGTTTCCGTGGTGAATGCCCTGTCCACTCGCGTGGACGTGGAAGTACGTCGCGAAGGACACGTGTGGACGCAGAGCTACGCCTACGGTGTACCCGTAGCCCCTTTGGCAAAAGGTGGCAAGTCTGACGAGACCGGAACCCAAGTAACGTTTTGGGCTGACGGGGAAATTTTTGAAACCACCGACTACGACTTTGAAACACTCTCTCGGCGCTTTCAAGAGATGGCCTTTCTTAATCGCGGACTTAATCTTTCCCTGACTGACGAACGAGCATCATCTCGACTTGCTGGTGTCGAGGGCGAGCTTGATCGCAACGAAGAAGGTTTCCGAAGTGTGAGCTACTCCTATCAAGGGGGTATCTCCGATTTCGTGCGGCACCTTAATCAGTCGAAGTCTGCGGCTCACGGCGCTGTCATCGAATTCGATGCCGAAGATGAGAAGTTAGGCATGAGCCTTGAAGTGGCCATGCAATGGAACATGGGATTCGCCGAATCTGTTTATTCGTTTGCAAACACGATTAACACAATTGAAGGCGGAACTCACGAAGAAGGTTTTCGTTCCGCGTTAACAACACTCGTCAATAAATATGCTCGAGAGTGGAACATCCTGAAAGAGAAAGATACAAACCTTACTGGTGAAGATGTGCGCGAAGGCCTGACTGCAATCGTCTCAATCAAATTACGCGAGCCGCAATTTGAAGGTCAAACAAAAACTAAGTTAGGTAACACCGCAGCGAAAACTTTCGTACAAAAAGTTGTCAATGAACAACTATCAGTGTGGTTCCAAAAAAATCCTGCAGAAGGTAGAGAGATTGCGCGCAAATCACTACAAGCTGCATCAGCACGTCTTGCGGCACGTAAAGCGCGCGACCTTGCCCGTAATCGCAAGGGCTTACTGGGTAGTAGTGGATTGCCAGGAAAATTGAAAGACTGCTCGAGCACAGACCCTACTGAATGCGAAGTCTTTATCGTTGAAGGAGACTCGGCCGGCGGTTCAGCGGGCCAAGGCCGCGACCCGCGCATCCAAGCGATTATGCCCATCCGAGGAAAAATTCTTAATGTTGAAAAAACTCGTCTTGACAAAGTTTTAGCAAACACTGAAGTGCAAGGTTTGATTTCGGCATTCGGTACTGGAATCCAAGATGAGTTCGACATCAACAAACTTCGTTATCACAAAATTGTCCTCATGGCTGATGCTGATGTTGATGGACAACACATTCGCACATTGCTCTTAACTTTTTTGTTCCGCTACATGCGACCACTGGTTGATGGTGGCTTTGTTTATCTTGGACAACCACCTTTGTACAAAATTAAATGGTCACGTGAAGCGCCTGCATACGCCTACACCGATCGGGAACGTGACGCGATTGTTGAAGCAGGCCTGAGCACTGGAAAGAAACTTAAGCAAGAAGATGTGCAGCGCTACAAAGGTCTTGGCGAAATGAATGCCGAGGAATTGTGGGAGACCACGATGGACCCAGCCAGACGTGTTTTACTTCAGGTATCAGTTGAAGATGCTGTGCAAGCGGACGCATTGTTCTCGACACTCATGGGCGAAGATGTAGAAAGTCGCCGCAATTTCATTCAGCGCAATGCGCACGACGTACGGTTCTTGGATATCTAATGACTGATCAACACGACCAAATTGAAATAGTCGACCTACAGGTCGAAATGCAGCGGTCCTATATGGACTACGCAATGAGCGTCATCGTGTCGCGCGCACTACCTGACGTACGCGATGGTCTCAAGCCAGTTCATCGTCGGGTGTTGTACGCAATGTATGACGGTGGCTACCGACCTGATCGGGCGTTCAACAAGAGCGCTCGTGTTGTGGGTGAAGTGATGGGTCAGTACCACCCACACGGCGATAGCGCGATCTATGACACGTTGGTGCGATTGACGCAGTCGTGGTCACTTCGTTACCCATTGGCCCAAGGTCAAGGAAACTTTGGATCGCCAGGAAACGATTCCCCAGCGGCAGCTCGTTATACCGAAGCTCGGATGGCTCCGATTGCCATGGAGATGGTTCGTGACATCGATCAGGACACCGTTAATTTCGTACCGAATTACGATGGCAAGAACCTAGAACCCACCGTTTTGCCGAGCCGCATCCCGAATTTGCTCATTAATGGCTCTTCGGGCATCGCGGTGGGCATGGCAACCAACATCCCACCTCATAACCTGACAGAGGTCGCCGCGGGCGTGCAGTGGGCACTAGAACACCCTGAGGCGTCCCGCGAAGAACTACTTGCTGCCCTCCTAGAGCGCATCACGGGACCGGATTTCCCCACAGGTGCTCTTATTGTTGGTCGCCGCGGAATCAGCGATGCCTACCGCACTGGTCGGGGCTCCATCCCGATGCGGGCCGTTACTGAAATCACGGAAGACAAACGCGGTCGCACGGTCATTGTAATCACCGAACTTCCCTATCAAGTGAATCCCGATAATCTCATTGCGCGAATTGTTGAGTTACACGACCAAGGAAAAATTTCTGGCATCGCAGACATTATTGATGAAACGTCGTCGCGTACCGGAATGCGTATCGTTGTAGTTCTCAAGCGCGATGCTGTTCCAAAAGTTGTGCTGAATAATCTCTTCAAGCACACACAATTGCAAGATAACTTCAGTGCAAACATGCTCGCGTTGGTTGATGGCGTACCGCGCACACTGAGCTTGGATGCGTTTGTATCGCACTGGATTACTCACCAAATCGAAGTAATCCAGAGACGTACGGCATACCGGCTTCGGATTGCTCAA
>Ga0194048_10000220_pt1 | contig 26381 bp, 20 predicted proteins | sample JunL225m_MetaG_FD_161685 | JGI IMG/M metagenome (GOLD analysis project Ga0194048, IMG submission 161685) | Anoxic zone freshwater microbial communities from boreal shield lake in IISD Experimental Lakes Area, Ontario, Canada - Jun2016-L222-5m | ecosystem: Environmental > Aquatic > Freshwater >...
CCCGGAATTCCGCTCAGCTCGGAATCTTCGCTCCCGAAGAAATCATCGCCGGCCTGCAGTCGGGCCGCTTCCTCGCCTCCGACCTCGCCTGGCGCGATGGCATGCCTGCCTGGACGCCGCTGGGTGACTGGCCGGAGTTCCGCGTAGCCAGCGTGCCGACCTCGCCTGGTGCGCTGCTTGCGGCACCCGTGACCACCTCGATGATTCCTTGGGAGCAGGGCAAGTCGCTCGGCTCTTTCTTCGCAACGATGAAGCTGGCGGTGGTGAGCCCAGCTTCCCTTTCGACCGGACGCTTCGCCTTCGGGGATTGGCTGGCCTTTTGTTATGTAGCCTTGGCGATCAGCGCCCCGTTTCAAGTCGTTCGACTGGCGTTCGCTCCCGATCCCGGGCGAAGCGTCGCGGAATTCCTCCAAGGGTTTTCCTCCCCCGCACTGCAGGCAGTGGCTGAGCAGATGCTCAAATCCCCTCCGACCCCGATTGGGCTGACCATTTTTTCTACTGTCATCGGGTTAGCCTTTGCTCCGCTTATCTATGCTGGCTGTGCTCTTCCTCACTGGGTTGGCCAGCGTGTCTTCCGGATTCAGGTCTCGGTCGAGCGCACGGTGGCGGCGACGCTGCTCGCGACCGGTTTGCTCATCATCGTCATGGCCCCGTTTCAGCTCCTTTCCTTCAATGTCGGCGCGCAGATTGTGGTCAGCTCCCTGTTCTTTATCCCGGCGATGGTCGTCTACTTTAGGTGCTTCGGTGCGGCTACAGGCGTCAGCCCTTGGAAGCAGTTCGGCATCTCCAATCTCGTTTGGTTCGTCCTTTGTTGCTGCTGCTGCTTCTTGCCGATGATGGTCGCCATCGGGCTGCCCGCAATGAAGGCATTAGGGCGCTGACCAGTGCTCCGGCTGATCCGTAGACCTGCCTATCCGGGTGAGCTCAATCACGAGCTCGTCTGGCCGGCGGCTTTCCTCGGGGGGGCGGTGTTCGCCTGGGGCTGGTTCTTGTCCGGCCTGCAGCTGCCTCAGTGTGTCTTCATGCGCCTGACGGGTCTGCCGTGCCTCGGCTGCGGCGGCACGCGCTGCGCCCGCAATCTGGTTCACCTGGATTTCAGCCAGGCCTTCCTGTTCCACCCCGGCTTTTTCCTCGTCGTGACGCTCGCCGCCCTCTGGACGATCTACTCGGCGGTGTTTTGGATTCGTCGCGACACGCTTCGGCTACGTCTCTTCATCGAGCCGGCGGCTGATCGGCGACTGCGCGCCGCTTTTGTGTGCGTGCTGGTTGTCCACTGGGCTTGGCAGTGCTATTACCTGACGCGCTGACATGATTCGTAACCTGCTGCGTTTCCTCGGCTGGGTCTGCCTCCTCGTCCTGCTCTCGGTCGGCGTGCTCGGCCTGGTCTATGTCCTTTCCGAACGCCCGCAGAAGATCGCGATCGAGCATCGCGTGCTCAACGTGGTCGATACGGTGCGCGAAGACGGCACGACCCCACGCACGGTCGTCGATACGCTCGATCGCTTCGCCGACGGTACCGAAGCGGTGAAGGGCGATATCGTCCCGGCGCCGACGCCAGATAAGGATGCGACCGCTCCTTATGGCGAGCCGGCGGATCGCCTCGGGCTGAAGCGCCTCGTCAACCGCGGTTACTCGGTCGGCTTCGACGAAGGGCTACCCTCGCCCCGCTGGTCATCCTATCGCGTGTTTCCCTATAAGGATGTGCATCTCGATCGTCCTTCGACCTTCAAGCCTGATGCGCGCACGTCCGCGCATGTGACGACTTCAGAGTACGTACGTTCGGGCTTCGATCGAGGCCACCTTTCGCCGAACTACGCGATCTCGGTCTGTTACGGCGAAGAGGCTCAGAAGGAGACTTTCCTACTGAGTAATATCGTGCCCCAGCTGCATGCGCTGAATGCAGGCCTCTGGAAGGATATGGAACAGCGGATCATGAAGCGCTACGTCGCCCGCTATGGCACGGTCTGGGTGCAGGTCGGTCCGGTCTTCACGGCGCCGTCGGCGAAGCAGGTCGGCCGCATCCCCGTGCCGACATCCTTCTGGATGGTCATCTCGGAATACGAAGAATCCGCCCACGGCCTCCGCGCCATCGCCTACCTCGTGCCGCACGAGGAGAAATGGCGCGACGCCGAGCTGACGCGCTACGTCGTGAGCATCCGCCGCCTCGAGGAACTGACCGGGCTGGATTTCTTCCCGAAGTTACCGAAGGCGACGCAGGATCGCCTCGAATCAACGGCCGCGCCGCGCGCCTGGTGACGGCAGTTCGCGGCGAAGGTCCGAAGCGTGAATCAGACACACGCAGTCGGCGCCGTCCGCCGTCGGTAACCACATGATGGGTAGTTTGGGCCACGCGAGGTGCATCGCCTTCTGGAGTCCGCCGACCTCGATCACGAGGATGCCGTGCGGCTTCAGCGTTTCGCGTGCCTGGGTGAGGAGTTTGCGGATGACATCGAGACCGTCCTTGCCCGAGACCAGCGAGCCCTTCGGCTCCTTCTTGAATTCGGCCGGCAGGCGACGGTAGATACCTTCCGGTTCGTAGGGCGGGTTACTGAGGATCAGGTCGAACTTCGGTCCCTTAAGCAGCGCCGTCATGGTGTCCGTCTCATGCAGCGTGACACGCTTCGCCAGCTTGTGGTCGGCGATATTAAGCGCCGCCACTTCGAGCGCCGGTGCCGAAAGGTCGGTCGCATGGACGTGCGCCTTCGGGAAGCGCTTCGCGAGCAGGATGGCGAGGCAGCCTGAGCCCGTGCAGATATCGGCCACGTCGGTCACCTGGGCGGCGGGCGGCAACCACTGCGGGATGGCCTCAGGGATGAGCTCGACGAAATACGACCGCGGGATGATCACGCGTTCATCGATGCGGAAGCGCAGGCCGCCCAGCCAGGCTTCACCCACGAGGTAGCCGGTGGGTACGCGGTCAAAGACGCGTCGTTCCACCAGCGAGAGGAAAGAAGCCTTCTCCTTGGCCGTCAGGGCGCGTTTGAAGCAGGAAGGGAGTTTCTCCCAGGCCAGGGCGGTGGCGTGGCCCAAGAGGGTCAGGGATTCTTCCTCGGCGTTCACGAAGCCTTGGCCATGCGCGATGCCGGCCGACTTGAACAGTCGGTTGGCGAAGCGTAAACAGTCACCGCCCGTTTTAAGGCGGGCGGTGACTGCAGGGGTCGGGCGCGTCGGGGCGCTCATCGTCGGCGGCGGGGCCGCTTAGGTGAGCGGGGCGGCGGACCAGAGTTCCTTCGGGGTGCGTTCGAAGAAGTCCTCGAGGTACTTCGTCGTCGCGCCGCCCTGGCGGAAGGCCGGGTCCTTCATGATCGCGCGGCAGACCGGGATCGTGGTGTGGATGCCGCGGATGATGTACTCGCCGAGGGCGCGGTGCATGCGGTCCAGGGCCTTCTGGCGGGTCGCGCCGACCGAGATCAGCTTGGCCACCATGGAATCGTAGAGGGGCGGGATGACGTAGCCCGAATAGCAGTGCGAGTCGACGCGGATACCGTGGCCGCCGGGCGTGTAGTACAGTCCGATCGTGCCGGGGCTCGGGGCGAAGTTGCGGGCCGGGTCTTCGGCGTTGATGCGGCACTCGATGGCGTGGCCGGTCATCTTGATATCCTTCTGGGAGAGCTCGAGCTTCTCGCCGCAGGCGATGAGGATCTGGCGGCGGACGAGGTCGATGTCCGTGACTTCTTCGGTGACGCCGTGCTCCACCTGGATGCGCGTGTTCATCTCCATGAAGTAGTACTTACCGTTCTTATCGACGAGGAACTCGATCGTTCCGGCGTTCTGGTAACCGATGGTTTCGGCGAGCTTGACGGCGACCTTGCCCATCTCCTCGCGGAGCTTCGGGGTCAGGAAGGGGGAAGGGGATTCTTCGATCAGCTTCTGGTGGCGGCGCTGCACGGAGCAGTCGCGTTCGCCGAGGTGGATGACCTTGCCATGTTCGTCGCCCAGGAGCTGGAACTCGATGTGGCGGGGTTGCTCGATGTACTTCTCGATGTAGACGCGACCGTCACCGAAGGCCTTCTCGGCTTCAGCGCGGGCGCTTTCGAATTCCTTCGGGAAAGCCGCGGCGTTGTGCACGATGCGCATGCCCTTGCCACCGCCGCCGGCGACGGCTTTGACGATGACCGGGAAACCGATGCGCTGGGCTTCCTTGATGGCTTCGCGCTGATTGTCGACGGGTCCGTCGGTGCCGGGGACGCAAGGCACCTTGGCCTTGGCGGCGGTCTGACGGGCCATCGCCTTGTCGCCCATCATGGCGATAGTCTCCGGGCGGGGACCGATGAACTTGATGTTGGCGGCGGCGCACTTCTCGGCGAAGCCTTTACGCTCGGAGAGGAAGCCGTAGCCAGGGTGGATGGCGTCGACGTTGGTGATCTCGGCGGCCGAGATGATGCGATCCTCCCGGAGGTACGAATCCTTGCTCGGGCCGGGCCCGATGCAGACGGCTTCGTCGGCGAGCTGCACGTGCAGCGACTGTTCGTCGGCCTGGGAGTAGACCGCGACGGTCTTGATGCCTAGTTCCCGACAGGCGCGGATGACGCGAAGGGCGATTTCGCCGCGATTGGCGATGAGGATCTTGTTCATGCTCGGGTGTTCGTGCTCAGCTGACCTTCACGCGGAAGAGAGGCTGGCCGAATTCGACCGAGGTGCCGTTGGCGACCAGGCACTCGACCACCGTACCGGAGATTTCCGCCTGGATCTCGTTCATGACTTTCATGGCTTCGATGATGCAGACGACGGAGTCGGCCTTGATCGGGGAGCCTACGGTCACGAAGGGAGGGTTCTCAGGGGAAGGGGTGCAGTAGTAGGTGCCGACCATCGGGGACGTGACCAGCTTGATGCTGGGGTCCGCGGCGGCGGGGGCGGCCGGGGCGGGGGCAGCGGCCGCAGGGGCCGGCGCCGCAGCGACAGGGGAAGCGGCCACAGGGGCTGCTTGGGCTGCGGCCGGGGCGCGACCAGGGAGGTCGCGCTTGATGCGCAGCTTGAAATCTTGGTCTTGGATCTCGAACTCGGAAAGGTCCGACTTCTTCATTAAATCCACGACTTGTTTAATCTTAATTAGGTCCAAGGTAATGTCCTCCGTGAGGGGGTGTCCCTCTCTGATACAGGGTGTCAGGGGGGTAAATCAACCCCTCATTCCTGAATTCCGTCTGGAATCTTACCTAACTTGCTGTCCCTCTGTGGTTTAATGATATCTTTTAGGGTCGGAATCGCACTTGTTTCCGGCTTCGAAAGCGGCCCTTTTAGCTTTATTTTTGTTAAGCTGATGAGGGCGCGATTCAGGTTGATAAGGTCCAGCGGATTGAACCCCGCCTTCCGGGGCAGGGAGAAGTCCCCTTCGAAGTCCAGGGTGGAGGTGAGAAGGTCGATTTCCCCGGCCAGATCCAGGCGAGCTTGGGGGCCAGTGATGGCCAGGTCGGGGAAGTAGGCCCGCCCGCCCCCGCACCCGAAGGTACCCTTGGCCTGGCTGAGTTCGTAGGTCGTAGCGCCCACGCCTAAGGCTTCCAGTACCGTGGAGATGCCCCCGAGGAGCCGGACCTTCTTGAGCTCCGGATCCGTGAGCGAGTAGTGGCCGAGCCCCTTCAATAGGCGCGGCGTTTCGAGGTTAAGGTGCCCGGCGAAGTCGAGGTCGAGTTTGCCGGCCGTGGCCGCCTTGGCGGGGACTGGCGAGTCCTTCGGCTTGGTCCCACTTAGGTCGTTCAGCAGCTGGCCAATCTGTGCGGGGTCGCAGGCTTTGAGTCCGAGGGAGACCTTGGCCTCGTGCAGCGGGTCGCCGTCCAGCGTGAGCTGGGCTTCCCCGTCGGCGAGCCCGAGCTTCGCCCTTACGCGCATGCCGCCGTCGACGTTCTCGGTGTTCGCCTGCAGGGATTTCCCGGAGACGCCCCAAGCGGAAAAAGCGCCGGCGCACTCAATCGAGGTCTTGATGTCCGGACCTTTGGCGCCCGGAGTGAGCAGCAAGGTGAAGCGGTGGTCGACGGGTAGGGAGAGTCCGCGCAGGGCATCGCCGAAATCTTTGCCGGCGCAGCGCGCCGCAATCCAAGGCTGCAAGTTACCTTCGGCGCGCACGACGGGTCCGGCGAGCGCCAGCGGCTTGGACCAATCCCACGAGGCCGAACCATCGATGCTGCCGTCGGCTTCGGAATCGCCGCCGCTCAGGCGATGCAGGCCGATGAACGTATGCTTGGGGTCGGCGTCGATGGAGATTTCGACGTGCCTAAAAGGCGCGCCCAGAAAGTCGAAGCGGTTCAGGAGGACGCGGCCTTTCGTCACGCTGGTCATCGCCCCCCAATGGCTTTCGACGTCGATGATCGCGTAGGGATTCTCGCGGATGAGCATCATCTGCCAGAGGGAGACCCACCATTCGCCGAGCACACGGTCGAGGCTGGGCGGCGCGATCTCGCCGTTCAGGTGGAGCTTGAACGCGCCACCGGCCTGGAGTTCGCAGTCGGCCGACCCGGTGATCGAAGCGATACGCAGGTCGCGTAGTCGAAGGGGGGCGTCGGCGCGGGAGGGGTCGAAGTCGAAGCGCGTGCGCAAGGGGAGGGCTTTATCCGGCGAGATCGCCTCGGCCGAAAGACCCAATCCGCGGAAGCCGGAGACCGAGACTTCGCCGGAAGCCCTCGCGAATTCGCCCTTCGCCGAAAGGTTTGCCGCGACGTCGCGCAACAGGATCTCGCCCCGCAGGTCTACGCCGGCAGCACGAAGGAGTTTGCCGACTTCTGGTTGGGCGCTGACTTCCTCTCCCGAGAGAAGCGCGTGGTCGATTGTCGTCGCCACCGCTCCGTTCTGGCCGAGGGTCGCCGTCCCGCTGGCCGTCGAGGCGTCGGAGAGGATGTGGAAGTCAATCTGGCTGCCGCCACCGGCGATGGGTCGGGCATCCAGTCTTACGCGGCGGAGTTCGAGTCCGAGCACCTTTGCCTGCGCCAGCGTCAGTCCTGCGACGGTGTCTTCGCTTCGTCCTTTGCCGCGCGCATGTACGTCGAGCCGCTCCGCCGAGAGGTTGCGCCAAGCCATCTCCTGCGCACCGCCGTCGAGCCGCCAATCAACGACTCGTCCGTCTGACGTGACTTTAACCGTGCCGCGGAGATTCAGGCCTCTGACTTGGATGAGCCCAAGGTTGCCATCGGCCCAATCATTCCCGAGCACCGCCTGGACGGCCAGTTCGGCGCTCCCATCGCTGCTGCCTTGGCAGCGGAGCGAGACCGAGGCCCCACCGGAGCGTTCGGCCACATCGACCGCCGTCTCGATGGCCGCGAACGCCGTGGCCAGCCGACGGGCGAGGGGAATCTGCGCTTTGATATCTTTCTCACCACGAAGCAGTCCGGTCGGCACTTCGCCGGAAAGATGGCAGGTGATCTTACCGCCGCGCGCTTGGATGGAGCGGAGGTTGAGCCAGCGGCCTTCTTTGGTGACGTCGACCGTCAGCGTGTCGATCAGCGGCCGGCGGACGCCGCCGCGGGCGACGGATGCCGGGCACCAGAGACGCGCGCCGGACAGGCGCACCTGCGTGGGCTCGATCTGGCCGGCGACGAGGAGGGCCGGGTTGAGCGCGATTTCCACGCGCGCCGCGGTGAAGACGTCGCCAGTCATTCCATCCACCCCAAGCGACAGGTCATCGGCCGCCAACGTGAGGTCGGGCAGCATCCAGTAATTGCGGGCCTGCAAGCGCAGTCCCTGCTCGGCGAGCTGTGACCGGACCTTCTCAGTGAGGAAGTCCGGCAGCTTCGTCGGATGATCGAGGTTGGCGATCCAGCAGAGGGTCAGCTGGACTGGAAGTAACAGAAGGAGGCAGGTGTTCGTCAGCCCGCGCAGGAACCTGCGGAAGGGGGAACTTGCCGGCTTCGGTTTCATCTGCTGGGTTCGGCCAGCAGCGGGATCAGGATCTCGGCGAGGCCGGCTTCGAGGATAAAGTCGTCGTCATCCGCTTCGTCTCGCATGAGCAAGGCGCGCGTGTTGAAGGGAGCCGAGCAGAGGTAGGTCCGGAATGTCTCGCTCGCGGCGCCACCGCCCGTGGCGGCTTGATCCGTCACGCGGATCTCGAATTTCCATCCGCCTGAACCGACGTCACGCCCGGGGAATTCCAACGCGCGGACTTCGGCGAGGCCGACTGCGAGGCGTCGCGAATTGGCGGGGTCGAGACGTCCGGATCCAGCCCAGTTGCCATCCGGGCCGAGGCGCGCTTCGCCGAGGACTTTACCGTCGCCGCGGGAGGTGAGGCGGAGGCCGCTCACGCGGGCTCCTTGGGGAAGCTCGGCGACGGCGCGTTTACGCCATGCCTGCGGTTCGACGTTCTGGTGACCGGCGTTCAGGAGGGAAACATCGCAAACCGCCGCGAGCGGCGAGCCCTTCGCGTGCACGACGCGCGTGCCGGCTCCCTTGTCCGGATCGTCCGTGAAGGTGAGCAGGATGCGATCAGCACCGAACTCGAGTTCAACGGTCTGGATCGAGGTGGTGCCGGGATTCGTCAGCGTCATCACGGCCGGCACGCTTGTTCCGGCGACGGCAGACTTGCGGCGTGTCGCGCGGAGCTGCGCCACGGCGTCGAGAAAGCGGCCGACGATCTTGGCATCGGCTTCGCGTCGCTTGGTGGCCGTGGAACCAGGCGCGACCGGGATTTCCCAGCGGGCTTCGGTGGCGACCCCTTCCAGTCGGTGCAGCGTAATGGTGCGACCGCCGGCCGAGATGGTGAAGCCGGTGACGAGCGTCACGTCGAAATCGGCTGGACGGGAGGCGGCGAGCGTCTCGCGGGCAGCGAACCAATCGTTGAGCAGGCGTGCTTCGATGAGGAAGACAGAGCTGTTCTCCTCGAGGCGTGCGCAGAGCATCGTGGGTTGGCCCGGCGCGGGGTTGCCGACGAGTAATACCTGGCGGCGACCATTGCCTTCGAGCGATAGGCGGAGCACCGGGGCGGTCAGGCCGGTGACGTCGTCGGCGAGGGCGACGAACTTGTTTGCCCGCAGGTTGGTGAGATCGGCGACGGCCCGGGTGGTGGCGTCGGCATCCGCGAGGGCGTCGTAAGGGGTCTCGAAGCGCCATTCGGCCAGCTGGACGCGTCGTCCGATCCGCGGGCGGGCTTCGGAGGTGAGGGCGGTGACGATTTCGCTGTCCTTGGTGCGGTGACGAACCGAGACGGCGCGCGCCTCGAAGTCGGCGATCTCGAAAATCTTATCGACGCGGTAGCTCTCAGGCTTTGCGGCTAAGGCCGCCGCCATCGCTTCGGGTAAGGGGATGATTCGCTTACCGTCGTCGGTGAGCAGGAAGTGATGGCGCGTCGAGGGCTGCACGCCGATCTTCGCCTCGACGGTGGAGCCGGTCTCCGAGGTCACTTTGAGGGTCCAGCGCGGCACTTCGAGGCCGTAGTCCTTCAGTCCAGAACCGTTGGCCTTGGCTTCGGCGGCATCGAAGCCAGCTTCGGCGCTGACGAAGCGGAGTTCGTCGAGTAGGCGCTGGACGGACCAGATATTGGCCGGCCAGTCAAACGGCTCGGTTAGGCGCCACCCGGAATTACGCTTTTCGAGCACGACGCGCTCCGGTCCTTCGCTCAGGATAAGTTTCGTCGGCGTCGACGGGAAAAGCTGCGTCTGGCTGATGGCCGTCGGTTGATGGCCCGATGTAGCCCTCCAGACGAGCCCGAAGGCGATCAGGTTGGCGACCAACAGGATGACGGTGGTGCGGGAGATCCGCATGAGTACGTCAACTTCTGCGCCGCCACACGGAAACCGCAAGCCCGACTGCGAGGACGGCCAGCGGAATGAGGGAGAAGCGGAGGGCTAGGGCCCAGAAGTCGGCGGCGGTGGCGTTGAGCTGATATTCTCCCTCAGCGCGGGCCGGCAGGGAGATCGCCCGGTCGCGGTCAGTGAGCCATGCGGCGCACTGGGTGACGAAGGCGCGGTTGCCTCCTCGGTTCAGGCGCTGGTTGGCGGCGATCTGGGACGTGCCGATGACGACGAGACGGCCGCCCGCGCCGCCCACGCCCTTGCGGATGCCGGTGGCGCGCTCCGCGGCGGCGGCCAGGCAGACGGGGCCGGGTTGGTCGCGGTCAGGGTCGAACTTCACCGGTCGGCGGACGAGGTCGGTCTCGCCCCAGGCGGCGTCGGAGGAGAAGACGAGCTGCCAGACTCCGAGCGTGCTGTCGGGCGCGCTGCCTTCGTCGAAGCGCGCCGGACGAATCCGCGAGGCGATGAGCGGGAGGTTTTGTTCCTTGAGGACCTTGGTCAGCGGGTGGTCCTTTTCCTCGAGACGAATCAAGGCGATGTCGCCGTCGGTGGTACGCCGTGCTGGGTCGGGCTCTTGGAGTTCGGCATCAGGCGAGAAGATTGCCCAATCCGCCAGCGTCGGATCAAGGCCATGCTCACGGCCCGGATCCAGCATGGCGAGTACGCGACCATTGCGTTCGTAAAGGTAGTTCTTCAGGCGGGCGTTCTCGGAGGCCGAGAAGGGTGTAGCCGGTCCGGCGATGAAGACCATCGCCGCGTCACGTGGCACTTCAGCGACCGTGGCGAGGTTCAGTTGGCGGACCTCGAAGTTGCGGTTACGCAGCTGGCGCGACAGCAGCGACATCCCGCGTTCAGGCATCGCGTCTTCGACGCCGAGTTCACCGTGGCCCGTGGTCACGTAGCAGATGGCCGCCTTGTCTTCGGTGACCTCGATGAGCGCGGAGGTCACGACTTCTTCGCCGCGGAAGCCGCCTTCCTTGGTCACGAACTCGTTAAGGGTGACGTATTTGGCGCGCGAGCCGCAGCTCAGGATGAGCGCGACGGAAGCATCAGGGGCGCCATGCCGTGCGGCCAGTTCGGAGAGCAGGGGGGCGTTACGTCCGCCGCCCGCGAGTTCGACGGAAAACCACGCGGGTCCGCTGCGCCCGGATTCCACGACATAAGAATCAAGCAGCTTGAGCAGGCGGGAGCGGATGGCCTGCGCACGTTCGCTGGTGTCGTTGGTGACCAGCACGGCCCTCACCCAGCCTTGGTTGCGGCCCACGCCGACCGGGCTGCGACGGCCCGCGGCTCGCACGGTCTCGGCGGATTCAGGCGCGAGCGAATGTCGGCGGTCCGCCGTGATGTCGTGGCGCAGGCGGAACTCCGGCAGCGACGCGAGGAAGTTGACGACCACCGCGAGCGCAATCGCGAGCAGGGCCTGTGTCAGGCGGTTGAGCCGGCGGATGGGCCGGACGGAACCGAAGTCATCGCGGATGGGGGTCATATCACTCCTGTCCCTCCACGGATAATACCGCCAAGCCTAGGCAGAGCAGCGTGCCCGTGCCGTAAAGGATGATCGGACGGGAGTCCAGGATGCCAGCGGCGAAATCCTGGAGGTGGCCGAAGGTGCGCAGGTGCGCGGCGGGTTCCCGCAGCCAGCCGAGCCATTCCCAGCTTTCGATCGGCAACGATTCCATCGCGCCGCCCGCAGCTGTCATCGCCAGCAGGCTGATGAACGCGAGCAGCGCCGCGAGCGCGGAAGAACGGGTGACGCAGCTGCACAGGATGCCGATGGCGACGTGCAACAGTCCGCTGATGGCGATGAAGCAGAGGCCGCCCCAGAGGATCGACGGGTCGCCGAGGCGCGTGTCGCCCGGTGTGCCGAGGCGCTGGACGGCGAGTAAAGGAAAGAGCGTGAACAGCAGCCAGAAGACCACCCACACGATCCAGGTCGAGAGGAACTTCGCCCAGACGACGGCCGTGGCGCTCGCCGGCGTGGTGAGGAGCGCGGCCAAGGTCCCGGAGCGACGTTCTTCGGCGAAGGTACGCATGGTGAGCAGCGGAAGCACGCAGAGTAACGGCAGCCAAAAGAACCAGAGCGTCGATTCCACGGGCGTCCGGTCGCTCGGCGTGCGGCTTCCCTCGACGAGCGCGAAGAAATGGATGCCGCCCATGAGCGCGAGGAATAGGCCCGCGGCGGCCCACGTGTTCCAGGAGAGCGCGGCCGAGCGCAGCTCATGCGCGAGTAAAGTGCGGAAGTGGCGCATCAGGAACGACGGGCCTCTCCCGGGGCACGCCGCGTGGCGGCGAGGAAGATATCTTCGAGGCCGAAGCGGTCTTCGGCGATTTCGCGCAGGTTGATGCCGGCGGCAATCAGCGCGCCGGCCAGTATCTCGCGCGCAGGCGATCCCGTGGGCAGGCTGATGCGGAAGGAATTCCAGCCGTCGGCGGAGGGCAGGGCGGCCACGGTGGCCGCCGCTTCGATCGTCCGGCAGGCGGCGAGGAGCTCGGCTTCGTCGGCACGCGTCACGATGGTGAAGCTGACTTCCGGGAGGAGCTCGCGACGGAGGTCTTCCGTGCGACCCTGTGCGACGAGGCGTCCGCGGTTGATGATGACGACCTTGTCGCACACCTGCTCGACCTCATGGAGGATATGGCTCGAGATGAGTACGGCCATCTTGCCTCGCAGCGAGCGGATGAGGTCGCGGATACCGAGGATCTGGTGGGGATCCAGTCCGATGGTGGGTTCGTCGAGGATGACGACCTTCGGTTCGGCGAGGAGGGCGTCCGCGATACCGACGCGCTGACGGAAACCTTTCGAGAGCTGCCCGATGAGCCGGCCGGAGGCGCGGCGGGTGAGGTCGCAGTCATCCATGACCTTGCGGACGCGCTCGCCGACGCGGGAGGGGTCGACGTCCTTGAGCCGGGCGCGGAGCGTGAGGTACTCCTCGACGCGCAGCTCTTCGGGCAAGGGATTATTCTCCGGCATGTAGGCCAGGTGGCTCTTCGCGCCAGCGGGATCAAGGGCCACCGAGACGCCCCAGATCGAGGCGCGACCGGAGGTGCCCGACATGGTTCCGGAGAGGATCCGCATCGTGGTCGACTTGCCGGCGCCGTTCGGGCCCAGGAAGCCGACGATCTCGCCCGGAGCGACGGAGAAGCTCAGGTCCTCCACCGCGGTCAAGGAGCCGTAGCGCTTAGTCAGCTTTTCGGCCACGACGGCGGCTTCCGGGAGGGGCGCTGCTTCGTTCATGTGTCGGGCTCCGGGAGGATGGGTTACGACTCGTCGGCACCATGCGAACGGGTCAAAGAAAGACACGCCGAACGACCTTTATTGGCAAGGAGAATAGAGGTCCGCGCGCGAGGTCCCGCTTGCGGTTCATCGTTCGTCGGGCGTTAATGATGACACCCGCCATGAGCCTTCGTATCGCCGGCCCTCTATCGCTCCTCTCCTTCGCTTCCGTCCTTCTGGCGGATCCGCTGTCGAGCACGTCCGTCCGCCAGCCAGGCGAAGACGTCGACGCCGCGGCGGTGCGCACGCGGCCCGGCCTCGCCCCGAGCGCGGCGTTGCTCTTCAATGGCTGGGGCGTGACCCCGGCGGGATCACATGTACCCAGCGGCGACATGGCTTTGCGCATGGTGATCGCCCCCGATAAGAAGGCGGTGCTGGCCGTGAGCGCCGGCTATAATAAGCAGGGAGTGACGGTCGTCACGCTCGACGAGCCGCGCACCTCGCAGTTCCTCTCGTTGAAGGAATCCTTCAACGGCCTGGCGTTCAGTCCGGACGGGTGTCGCTTTTACGTCAGCGGCGGCGACACGGGCGTGATTCATGTCTTCGATTATAAGGACGGTAAGGCGACCTATGCCCGCGAGGTGAAGCCCAACCCCGAAGGCCGCGCGGTTTTCCTCGCCGGCATCGCCGTGCACCCGAAGACGGGCGCCGTCTATGTCTGCAACGAAGGCGGCCATGAGCTCTGGAAACTCGCCCCGGACACCCTCTTGCTCGAAAAATCGGTCGCGGTCGGCCAGCACCCGCACTCCGTCACCCTCGGCGGCGACGGCAAGCATCTCTACGTGACGAACTGGGGTAGCCGCAGCGTCAGCGTCGTCGAGCTCGCCAAGCACCAGCGTGTCCGCGACATCACGGTCGGTATCCGCCCGAGCGACATGGCGCTCGCCCCGGATGGCCGCCTCTTCGTCGCCTGCTCCGGCGACAATTCCGTCCACGTCATCCAGACGGGCCAGCTCGAGAAGCCGGGCGAGGCCGCCGGCCCGACCCGCCGCCTCTGGGAAGGCGCCCGCGAGGTCATCGCGACCTCGCTCTACCCGCAGTCGCCCGAAGGCAGCACGCCCTGCGGCCTCGCGATCTCGCCCGACGGCAAGACGCTCTTCGTCGCCAACGCCGACAACAACTCGGTGATGGTGGCCGACATCTCCGGCGACCTCATGGAAGAAGCCCAGGATCGCGGCGAGAAGATCGCCTTGGTCAACGGCTTCATCCCGACGGGCTGGTATCCGACGGCGGTCGCCGTCACACCCGACAACAAGTTCCTGCTCGTCGCCAACGGTAAGGGCCTGACATCGCGCGCAAGCTTCCCAGCCCTCAGCCCCAAGCCGAACAAGCTGCATAACGGCCTGACCTTCGATCACCCCGGCAAGACCTTCGAAGGCTCGATCTCGTTCGTCGCCAAGCCCGACGCGAAGCAGATGGTGGCCTACACGAAGCAGGTCCGTCTGAACTCCCCTTACAATCCCGCGCAGCTGCGCGCCGCCTCGCTGCCCAGCGATTCCGTCATCCCGTCCAAGGTCGGCGAGCCTTGCCCGATCAAGCACGTGCTCTACATCATCAAGGAGAATCGCACCTATGACCAGGTCCTTGGCGACATGAAGGACGCCGCCGGCAAGCCGATCGGCAACGGCGATCCGAAACTCACGATGTACGGCGAGAAGGTCACCCCGAACCATCACCAGCTCGCCCGAGAATACGCGCTGCTCGACAACCTTTACTGCAACAGCGAGGTCAGCGTCGACGGCCACAGCTGGACCGACGCCGCGATGGCGACCGACTTCAACCAGCGCTCCTGGATCATGTCGTACTCCGCGCATGGCAAACTCTTCGGCAATGACGAGATGGAGACGCCGGCCAACGGCTACCTCTGGGATCTCTGCAAGCGCCACGGCCTGAGCTACCGTAACTACGGCGAAGGCGCCCAGCGCGTGCCGTCGGAGAACCGCGGCACCTGGAAGCGTTCCGCCCGCAACAAGAGCTCGCGCGACATGGACCTCGTCCAGAACTGGATCGACGACCTGCAGGCGGCCGAGAAGACCGGCGACCTGCCGCGCTTCACGATTATGTCGCTCGGTGAGGATCATACCACGGGTACGACGCCGGGTTCCTTCACCCCCGAAGCCTGCGTGGGCAGCAACGACCTCGGCCTCGGCCGCATCATCGAGGCGGCCAGCCGCAGCAAGTATTGGAAGGAGATGGCGATCTTCGTCATCGAGGACGACACCCAGAACGGCCCCGACCATGTCGACGCCCATCGCACGGTCGGCTACGTCATCAGCCCTTGGTGCAAGCGCGGCGTCGTCGACAGCACGCTCTATACCCAAGCGAGCATGATCCGCACCATCGAGCTCATCCTCGGCCTGCCTCCGCTCACGCAGTACGACGCCGGCGCGACCCCGATGTTCAGCCTCTTCAGCAAGGAGGCCGTGCTGACGCCCTATTCTCCGCTGATGCCGCAGGTCGACCTGCAGGCGAAGAACACCAAGAAGAGCGCCTTCTGGGAACGCTCCGAGAAGATGAACTTCGCCGAGTATGACCGCGCGCCGGAGGACGAGCTCAACCGCATCCTTTGGGCCGTCGCCCGTCCGGGCGAGCCGTATCCGACCCCGATCCACCGCGCGATCTTCACGCAGCCGGTGGAGAAGTAATCCACGACACTGGGCACGAAAAAGCCCCGGCATTGGCCGGGGCTTTTCTTTACCTGTCTCGCTTGGTTCACTTAGCGGCGGGAGCGGCCGGCGCGATGAGCGACGGCTCGGACTGCACGAGCGCTTCCTTATCGGACTTCCAGACGTGCCCTGCCCGGAGCTTCTTGTCCATCGCGTTGAGCCACTTGGTGGCTTCGGCGGAGTCGCCCTTGGCGACGGCGATGTTGGCGAGGGTTAGCATGGCGAAACCGCGGAGGGTTTCTGGGGCGTTCACGTCATCGGCGACGACAGCGATCGCCTTGTCCGCGCCCGCTTCACCGGCTTCGAGGCGGCAGAGGGCGGCGTACAGACGGGCGCGGGTGCCGAGGGCGGAGATGGCCGGGGCCTTGCCGGCGAGACCGGTCAAGCGGGAGGCTTCGTCGTAAGCCTTGGCGGCGTCGGCGAACTTGCCGGCCTTCTTGAGGTCGTCGGCCACGTCGGTGATGGCGACGGCGGCGAGGGGTTCGCCCGGGTGGCGTGAGGCGAAGGCGCGGCGGGCGGCTTCATCCTGGCAGGCGGTGAATTCTTCGCCGAGGGCTTCGCGGCGGCTTTCGGCGTAAAAGAAATAGGCTAGGAAGGCGAGGATGCCGACGACGATGCCGACGGTGCCTTTGACGATGATGTCCTTATTGCGCTCCCAGAAGAGCCAGAGACGGTCCTCGGTGTCCGCATTCACGAAATCCTCATCGACGACGACGAGGTTACGGTCGTCGCCAGCCGGGGGCTGCTTGTTGGAACTATCTTCAGGCATGGGGGGTCAACCCTTGGCAAAGGACCGATTGTGTCAACCCCCGCCTCCCCCGCCTACGGGCTTGTCCCCGCCCCCGGGAGGGCAAGTATGGGTGGACTCATGAGCGCTTCCGCCGCCGTCCTTCCGCTCCTTCAAGCCGCCCAAGCTAAGGGCCAGATTTCCGCCTCCAGCCTCGCCAACGCCGGGGATTGGCTTCGCTCCGGGGCCTTGCCGACCGCGGCGATCGACTCCCTTAAGGACCTCTGCGATCGCGGAGCCTGGGCAGAACTTGAGGACCGTTTTTACAAGGGCATCGCCTTCGGTACGGGCGGCATGCGCGGCCGCACCGTTGGCCGCGTCTCGGCGGCCAACGAACTCGACGCCCAGGGTCTGCCGGTCCGCGCCGCCATCGGCTCGGCCTGTCTCAATGACATCAATGTCCTCCGCGCGGTCATCGGTCTCTGGAAGCATGTCTCCGCGACCCAGCCCAGCGCCCGCCTCGTCGTCGCGCATGACGTCCGCCATTTCTCCCGCCACTTCGCCGAACTGATCGCCGGCGCCTGGACCGAACTCGGCGGCGAAGCCTATCTGTTCGTCGGCGCGCGCTCCACTCCGCAGCTGAGCTTCACCGTCCGCCATCTCGGCGCCCACGCCGGCGTGGTCATCACCGCGAGCCACAATCCTTCCCACGACAACGGCTTCAAATGCTGCCTCAGCGACGGCGGCCAGGTGCTTCCTCCGCATGACGCCGCCATCGTCGCCGAAGTCGGCAAGCTCGGCCCCGCCGATGTCGCTCCTTATCTTGAGACCGACATTAGTCGCGTGCTCACCGTCCCGGCTTCCGCTGAAGACGCTTACCTCGCCCGCGTCGCCGGCGTCGTCCTCGATCCGGAGGTGATCTCGCGTCACACCCCCAAGGTCGTCTACACGAATGTCCACGGCACCGGCGACGTCATGGTCGTCCCGGCGCTGCGCCGCGTCGGTATCGACCCACACGTCGTCGAGGAACAGCGCGAGCACGACGGCCGTTTCCCGACCGTCGCTTCCCCGAACCCGGAAAACGCCAGCACCTTCGCCCTCGCCCTGAAGCTCGCCGACGAAATCGGCGCCGACCTTATTCTCGCCACGGACCCTGATTCCGATCGCGTCGGCGTGGCCTGCCCGCTGCCCGCTGGCGGCCATCGCCTGCTCAACGGCAATGAAGTGGCCGCGTTGCTGACCGAATTCCGCATTTCCTCCCTGAAGGACGCGGGAATCCTACCTGCGGCCGGCTCGCCGAACGCGGCCGTGGTGAAGTCCCTCGTCACGACCCCACTCGTCGCTGCGATCTGCGCCCGCCAGGGCGTCCGTTGCGTCGAGACGCTCGTCGGCTTCAAGTGGATCGCCCGCAAGCTCGAGAAATGGAGCCGCCGGCTGGCCGAAGCCGCCGGCGCTGATGCCGCGGTGCTCCCGCTTCTCCGTCGCGCCCCGCTCGCCCTGCGCCACTCTACGCTCTTCCTGCTCGGCGCCGAAGAAAGCTACGGCTACCTCGCGGACGATGCCGTGCGCGACAAGGACGCCAATGCGACGGTGGTCATGCTCTGCGAGTTCTCCGCGCTCCTCCGTTCCCGCGGCCGTACGCTGCTCGACGCGCTTGACGTGCTACACCTGAGCTATGGCGCGCATCACGAGGATCTCCTCAATCTTTCCTTCGAAGGCGCCGAGGGCGCCGCGTGCATCCGCCGCATTGTTGCCTCCTGGCGCGCGACCCCGCCGGCCGTCATCGACGGCTCCAAGGTCGTCCGGGTCACCGACTACGAGCGCGACAAGGTGATCGATGCGGAAGGCGACCGCGTCCCGCCGGAGGAATTCATCCTCGCCGAACTGGCCGATGGCCGCCGCATCGCGGTCCGCGCTTCCGGTACGGAGCCGAAGGCGAAGTTCTATTCGTTCACGAAGGCCGAGGTCGCCGATGCCGACGACCTTCCCGCCGCCCGCGAACGTGCTCGCAAGTCCGCCCTCGGGCTTCGCGCCTGGCTCGAGGCCGACGCCAAGCGCCGAGCCAAATAATCTTATTATGAAGACCCTGTCCTTGTTCTCCCTCCTCTTGCTCGCCGGCTGCTCCAGTCCGTTGGGCGACCGTTCGTTCGTCGCCGAGAAGACGCCCGCCGCCGCGGCTGTCTCAGGGCAGTCGGCCGGCCAAGGTTCGCTCGAGGATCGCGTCCGCGCGGCCAACGAGAAGAACGACCAGCGCCTGCTCAAGGGCGACTGGCGTGCGGCCAAGCCGGCTGTGGGTCCTCAGCAGTAAGGCCTACTTGGCCTTGGGCGTCAGGGGTAACTTGAGGCCCATCTGGGCATCGAGGTAGGTCGCGAGCTGCTCGACCAGCGCGGTGGCGAACTTACGCCGGCTGGCGTCGGTGTCGCGTACGCCCTTGGAGTGGCTCTCGATCTGCAGCCCCGCGAAGCCGGTACCCGTTGCGGTGTGGGTGCGGACATTGTAGCCGCCGTTGAAATAGGGTTCGCCCGGGACGGGCTTGCCGAGGCTCGGCGTGGAAGGGAAGCCAGCCTTCTCCATCAGCCCGCCGAAGCTTTGCGGCCCGTGCAGGAGCGCCGGATAGAGGGCCGGATTCTTCAGCGCGAAGAACTGCAGCGATCCTTTCTTGATAAACTCCGGCTTGGCGAGCTCGGTGTCCGCCTGGCCGAACTCCTCTCGGTTGTGCCCATAGCCTAGTTCAAGGCGCGCATCGGCGTGGCCGTGACCGTGAAGGTCGATGTAGAAGCCTTTGCCGTGTTTCGCGACGACCGCCCTCTGCGCGGTCTGGATGAAGCCCTGGAAATCCTTCCAAGACTGTTCGGCCAGCGGATTCCCGGCGGCACCTTCGACGATCTCGCGGTTGCAGTCGATCTTGCGACGCGTGACGCGGCAGATGACCACGTGCGGGTGCTGCCCGGTGCGGGCGACAAACTCGTCATCGATGGCCCGCGCGAGTTCCTGGGTATTGGTATCGAAAGCGAACGTGCCTTTCTCGCGATCCGGAAGTTCGTCGGGCTTGTCGCGGCCGCCATGCGGTGCGGAGAGCACGAACGGCAGGCTGCCGGGGATATACTCGACGTACTTATTGCGACCGAAGATGGCCTTGCCGGGCTCGTCCGTCTCGGCGGCACGCAGCACGACGGTGGCGGCCAGCAGGCAGACGCAGAGGAGGCGGGGCATGCCGTATCCAAAGCCAACCGTCCCGGAGGGTCAAGCGGACGGAACTCAGCGGACGGCGCCGCCGGCCAACAGGGCGCGGACCGCGGCTTCTTCCGGTACGGTATCCGCGGTGCTCGCCGCACCGATGCCATCCTGCAGGACGAAGCGCAGCTTGCCGCCGCGGACCTTCTTGTCGCGACGCATCGCGGCGAGCATGGGCTCGAGCGGGAGCGGCGCGCGTAATGCGGTGGGTAGGGCGTGCGACTTCAGCGCGGCCGCGACCTGTTCGGCCTGGGCGGTGGTACAATGTTTCAGCTCGGCCGAAAGGCGGGCGGCCATCACGAGCCCGATCGCGACGGCTTCGCCGTGTAGGTAAGTGCCATAGCCGGCGGTGGCCTCGATGGCGTGCCCAAAGGTGTGGCCGAGGTTGAGGAGCGCACGGCCGCCTTGGGCGCTGGTCTCGCGTTCGTCGCCGGCCACGACGGCGGCCTTGATCTCGACGCAGCGGCGGATGACGCGCGGCAGGAGCGGATGGTTCCAGGTGAGCGGCGAGTTCTGCTCAAGCAGGCCGAAGAGGTCGGCGTCGGCGATGATGCCGTGCTTGATGACCTCGGCCATGCCCGCGGCGAATTCGCGTGGCGGCAGCGTGGCCAGCAGGTCGGTGTCGGCGAAGACGGCCGTGGGCTGGTGAAAGTTACCGACCAGGTTCTTGCCCGCGGCGAGGTTGATGCCGGTCTTGCCGCCGACGGAGCTATCGACCATCGCGAGTAAAGTCGTCGGGATCTGGGTGAAATCGACGCCACGCTGGTAGGAGGCCGCCGCGAAGCCGGCGAGGTCGCCGACGACGCCGCCACCGAGTGCGAGGACAGCGCCGTCGCGGGCTACGCCGTTGGCGGCGAGGAAATCCCAGACGCGCACGAGTTCGGCGGCCGACTTGGCGGTCTCGCCGTCCGATGCGGTCACGAGGACGGGCATGAGACGGGCGAGCTGCGCGGTGAACCCCGATTGGGCGACCGCGACGCCCGGCGAGGTGATCGTGACGCACTTCTGGCCGGCGGCCAAGCGGCGTTCGGCCATGGCCAAGGCTTCCTGGCACATCCCGGCCCCGATGCGGACGGGGTAGGAGCGCTGGCCTAGTTCGACGGTAACGGTCTCGGCCGACATAGGTTCACGCTGGGGCGAGGCGCCCTCGCTGGCAAGACAACCTCACTCCGCCAGGCCGACGATCGAGCGGGCATAGGTCCGCGCATCGAAAGGTTGGAGGTCGGCTGGCTGTTCGCCGACGCCGATGAAGCGGACCGGGACGCCGAGTTCGCGGACTACCGCGACGAGCGCGCCGCCGCGGGCGGTACCATCGAGTTTGGTCACGATCAGGCCGGTAAGCCCGACGGCCTCATGGAAGATGCGGGCTTGTTCGATGGAGTTCGCGCCGAGCGAACCGTCGATGACGAGCCACTTCTCGTGCGGTGCGCCCGGGTGGGCCTTGGCCGTCACGCGGACGACCTTCCGCAGTTCTTCCAGAAGATGAGCCTTGGTGTGCAGGCGGCCCGCGGTGTCGAGGATGACGACGTCGACGCCGCGGGCGACGCCGGCCTTGGCCGCATCGAAAGCCACGGCGGCAGGATCAGCTCCGGCGGCTCCGCCGACGACTTCGACGCCGAGCCGGTCGGCCCAGGCGGAAAGTTGTTCGCCCGCGGCGGCGCGGAACGTGTCGCACGCGCCGAGCAGGCAGGTCTTACCCTCTTGGCGCCAGCGCCACGCCAGCTTCGCGGCGGTGGTCGTCTTGCCGGCCCCATTGACGCCGAGGAGCATGATCACATGCGGCTTGGAGAAAGCCGGCGAGGCGATGGTCTCGCCACCGAGCGCGCGCACGATGCTCTCGGCCGCGGCTTCGGCGGGCGAGGTCTTGCGGAGGGCGGCTTCCGATTTCCAGGCGGCGCGCGCGGCTTCGACGACTTCGTCCGCGGTGGCCGGGCCGAAGTCAGCGGCGATCAGGCGTTCGCGCAATTGCTCGGCCGACTCGGCATCCATCGGCCTCGCCAACAGATTGGCCACAGCCTCAGCCGTGCGGCTCAGGCCGGACTTCAGGCGCTCGAAGAAGCCCGCCATCGGTTCAGCCGCCTTCGGCTTTGCGCGGGTCGCGGCCCAGTTCTTCCTTATAGCTATCGAGGATGCCGTTCACGAAGCGCTTGGATTCCTCGGTCGAGAATTCCTTGGCGATATCGACAGCCTCGTTGATGCTGACGACTGGCGGGATATCCGTGCGGCGCATCAGTTCGAAGATGGCGATGCGCAGGATGGCGAGGTCGACGCGCGCGATGCGGCCGAAGGCCCAGTTCTTGGCGTACTTGCCGATCACTTCATCGATGAGGGTGAGGTCGCGGATGACGCCTTGGATGAGTTCCTCGGCGAAGGCGTAGTATTCGCGGGGCTGCGGACGCTCGGAGAAGAAGTCGAAGAGTCCCGTCACCATGTCGGCGTGGCGCTGGACTTCCCAAGAGCACAGGAACTGCATGGCGGCCACGCGGCCGTCATGGCGACGGTTGCGCTTGGCGGGCGCCGCGGCGGGATCGGGTATGATCGGCTCGTCAGGAGCGATGATGGCAATCTCGATGCCGGCCGGGATGTTGTGGCGGCGGAAGGCGTCGACTGTCTTCGGGCTGGAGCCGATGATCTCGATCAGGCGGCGGTGGCTGCGAATCTCCTCGCGGAGCGCCGTTCGGGGTTCCTCGACCTGCGAAGGGAGCGGGAATGGTCCCGAGATACGGGCGCCGGTGCCGGCGACGCTGGCGATGATGTCGGCCGCCGTCTGGTCCGCCATGCGGTAGTCGACGCCTTTGATCCGGATACGGATCTTGGCGCGCGCGGAGGCGGAAATGGGAGAGTCGTTGTCCATCGGTCAGTTCTGGGCGAAAGGTTCCTGGCCGCCGCGCTTGCGCTCCTCTTCCTCGACTTGGTCGAGGCGTTCGCCGAGCGTGATGCGGTGGCGGGCCATGGTGAGGGCGGCGTGCGCGAACTCAGTGCCACGGTCGAGCGTACCTTGGCAACGGGCGACGGCCTGCTCGCGGTTGTTGGTGACGACGATGCCGTTGATCACCGGGACTTCGGAGCGGATGGCGGCATCCTGCAGGGCCTGGGCCGTCGAGTGGGCGATGATTTCGTGGTGCGGGGTGTCACCGGCGATGACGACGCCGAGGGCGATGATGCAGTCGTAGTCGCCCGTCATGGCCGACATGTAGGCCGCGAAGGGAATCTCACCGGAGCCGGGGACGGCGAGTTCGACGATGGAGCCAGCGGGGACGCCGGCGGCGCAGAGGCCTTTGATGGCGTTCTTCTTCAGGGCCTGGACGAGTTCCGCATTGTAACCCGCCGACACGATGGCGAAGCGAAGTTCGGCGCCATCGATGGCGTCAGGGGTGGGCTTGTCTAGGCTCATGGCAGAAGAACAGAGGGGCGATGGAGTCGCTTCCGAACCCCTCTGCAAGCGGAAAAGGCCAAAAACCCTTAGAACGGAACCTGCTCGACGATCTCCAGGGCGTAACCACCGAGCCCCACGACCTTGCGCGGGTTGTTCGTGATAAGCCGGATGCGACGGAGCCCGAGATGAGAAAGGATTTGGGCACCGATGCCGTAGTCACGTGCGTCCATGGCGCCGAGGCGGATGCCGGACTGGTCGGCCTGCACGCCGCCGAAAGGCTGGGTGACGTGGACGATCACGCCGCGGCCGGCCTTGGCGACGGCTTCGAAGCTGGCGGCGAGCGAGGTGCCGGCGCCGAACGCGCTGCCACGGAAAAGGTCACCGAGCATGTTCTCGCGCTGCACGCGGACGAGCGTCGGCGATTCATCCGGCTGACCGAGGGTGAAGACGAGGTGCTGGCGGCCGTCGGGGAGCGAGCGGTAGACGCTCAGCTTGAATTCGCCCCATGCCGACTGGAAGGGGCTTTCGGCGACAAGCTCGACGAGCCGCTCGCGGCGGTGGCGGAATTCGATGAGCTGCGCGATCGAGATCATGTGCAGGCCGAACTTCTTCTTGAGTTCGACGAGCTCAGGCAGGCGCGCCATCGAGCCGTCCTCGTTCAAGATCTCGCAGATCACGCCGCTCGGGTGGAGGCCGGCGAGCGACGCCAGATCGACCGCGGCTTCGGTGTGGCCAGCGCGCTGGAGTACGCCGCCGGGTCGAGCGAGCAGCGGGAAGATGTGGCCGGGCTGCACGAGCGCCTCGGGCTTGGCCTGCGGGTCGGCGAGGATGGAGATGGTCTTCGCGCGGTCGTAGGCAGAGATGCCGGTGGAGATCCCTTCGGCGGCGTCGACGGCGACGGCGAAGGCGGTGCGCTGGGACTCGCGGTTCTCGGGGACCATCTGGGAGATACCCAGGCGGCGTAGCTGATGCTCGACGGTGGGCACGCAGATAAGGCCGCGCGCGTGGCGGATCATCATGTTGACGGTCTCCGGCGTCGCCTTTGAAGCCGCCATCACGAGGTCTCCCTCGTTCTCGCGGTTCTCGTCGTCGGTCACGATCACGAGTTTCCCGGCGGCGATATCCGCAAGGGCTTCCTCGATGGTGTCGAAGGGCTCGTTCATGAAAGAGGGAGGTTCGAACTTGGTCGTAACCTCCCTCGGTGCAAGCGGGGAGATGGCTCCCTGCCCGTAAAACAGCCCGCTTAGCGTCTATTTAGCGGCGGCGGCCTTACCTTTGCCCTTTCCCTTGGCAGCGCCTGGCGCGGCCGGAGCCGGCGCGGCCTTCATGGCCTCGGCGATCTTGACGCTGGTTTCTTTCCAGGAGGGCTTGGGGTCTGCTTTGACGCTCCAGATTGAGAAGTTACGGAAGGTCGCGGATTTTCCACCGCAGGTCAGGCCGGGGTTAGCCTTCTCTAGTTTAAAGAGGTCATTGCTGCCAAAGCCTGAGATCTTTCCGTCAATCGTCGCGACCATGGTGTCGCCGAGCATTTCCAAGACGATGCTATGCCAGGTGCCGGGCTCGAATTTTTCCGCTTGGGCGAGGAAGAGAACGGCTTTGTCTGGTCCGTCATGATCGCTGTCGTCGCGTTGGATGCGGAGCGAGGTAGGGGAGATGGTGACGCGGGCCATATGCTCCTTGAGGGAGTTGATGCTCAGCGAAATCGAGTTGGCGCCGTCGAGACGGAACTCGACCGCGACGACGCAGTCCTGGAACTTGGTGGTAATGCGACTGGCGGCACCGTGATTGTCGGCGGGAATCTGTTCGACGTGTGTTCCGTCTTCGGCGCGTTCCCATTTGCCTTTCGCTGCCTTCCATTCGGCTGACTTTGAGGATGCGGTGAGCGCGTCGGAAACGAGTTCTTTATCCGGTTGCGCGAATAAGGTCGTGGGCGCCGCAGCGTGCGCAGGGGCGAACATGGCGCCTAAGGCGAGGAGGGATAGGAGGGGGAGTTTCATGGGTAGGTACCTTTATAACAACGGAAAGGGGAGATTGTTGCTGGCGGGGCCTTTTATTCGTAAGTAAGCTGCGCGGTGGCCTTCGTATCCGCTGTCGAGACCGTTCGAAGCCAGTAAGCGTTGATCCAATCGGGGAAGGCGTGGGTGAGTGCCTGCCCGGGGGCGAGCTTGAAGCTTTGGTAGGCTGAAAACCGACCATCACCCGCGACGTCGAGTTCGACTGTGAAGACGGTTTCCGCGTCGCCCTGGTTTTCAAGCACGAGGGTCTTCTTATCATAACCCGTCATGAGATAGGGATCGGAGGGCTTGTTCGCTTTGACGACATTGCCCTTCCAAGGGCCGCCATGACCTCGCGGCTTGCCGAGCTGCCACAGGTCGTCGGCGGCGCCGACCCACACGGCTGCCTTACCATCGTCGGAGCGGATGAGGTGGCGGTTATCTTTCGCGTTCGGCTCGATACCGCTGAGTACGAGGAGTCCGCGGTAAGAACAGTAGTCATGGACGGCGGCGTCGCTGGTCGCGATCGGGCGCATCCGGATCGCGCCCAGAGCGTTGAGCGCCGGTAGTTCGTAGAAGGTGCCGTGGGCTTGAAGCAGGTCGCGCTCGGTGCAGACCTCGCGCACTTTGCGCAGCGCGCTGCGGGCGAGCAGCCCGTCCTGCGCCGGCGAAGCCGAGCGAGGCAGGCGCCAGCGGACGCCGCTTTCCTCGAAGATCACGGAGGCTTCGTCGGCGGTGACGATGCCTTGAGGAATCGGGGTATTCTTTTCGAAGTAGGCCGCGCCTTTCTGGTCCGCCATCTTGGCGAGCTTGAGGTCGGCGGAGAGTTCATAGGCTTCACCGCGCGTGGTCTTGTCGGGGGTGATGGTGGCGGCGAGGACCGCGAGCGTACGCAGGTTCGCCCCGCGCGTGAGCAGGAACGCGCCCTGCGAGGTCACGTCGCCGGCCTTGCTGAGTCCCTTGAAGAGGTTACCTTGTTCGGCGCTGCGTGCGTCGTTCGCGGCGTATTGGAAGGCGGTGGAGGCCTTGGCGATATCGCGATTCGCCTTCACGCGAATCCAGGCACCGGCGAGTTCGGACGGAATCTCGGTCCACCGCGTGGTTTCATCGGCCTTCAGCGCGACGTCGCGCCAAGCCTTCCACTGCCCGTCGCCACGTGCGTCGATCTCCAAGGTGAAGGTCGTGGCGGCAGCGCCATCGTGCGAGAGGAAGACTGCGCGCTTGGCGAAGCCAGCGAGCAGGAAGGGGTCGGACGCCACGCCGGCCTTGACGGGCTCGTCGACCCAGACGCTGCCGCGGCCGATGGCCGGGCCGAGCTTGTCGGGCGTATCGAGCGAAGTGAACCAGAGGTTGGATTGCGACTGGCCGGGGCCGGCGAGCGCGCCTTTTCCGGGACGCTTAT
>Ga0194048_10000221_pt1 | contig 26321 bp, 35 predicted proteins | sample JunL225m_MetaG_FD_161685 | JGI IMG/M metagenome (GOLD analysis project Ga0194048, IMG submission 161685) | Anoxic zone freshwater microbial communities from boreal shield lake in IISD Experimental Lakes Area, Ontario, Canada - Jun2016-L222-5m | ecosystem: Environmental > Aquatic > Freshwater >...
GGCAGTACCAATAATAGCAATAGCATTGGGAGTTGAGAGAATGGAAGCAGCGCCGGGGCTAGTAGCTTCTGTTACAGTCACTCCTGGATTTGTATAAGCAGTTACTAGAGTCATCTATTATCCCTCATCAATCGATATTCCTTCAATTATTCTATATTTGTATAATCTCATTATTAAGTAGACCAGTCTTTATTTATAGGCTGATCAAGATCTCCAGCGGGAATATCTTGATCTGATCTGTACGGATACGTGCGGATATCTTCAATCTTAATGAGACCCCCGCCAACGTTGGCAGGTTCTGTAAAAAAACTACCGAGAGTGTTTATTCGATAGACCGCCCTATAGACGAACTCGTTTTCGTTCTCCCAGGGTGAAGAATCCTCAGATTCCTCTCCCCCCTCTAGAACGGCGAGATTCGGTTGTAGGCTCACAAACTCTTCATTTCTTATATACTCCCTAAAGGGTTTGTAAACAGGGTCGTCTTTTCCGAAGGAAAGTATGTTTGAAATGGTTGCGCTTATTATATCCCTCTCTATAGGATCTAGGGCTAATACCGTCAGGATGATAATTCCTTCGAAGATCCACTGCCTAGCAACCCCAGCGGACCCATCGACATTATTAACGTAAGAGTAGTTCCCCAGGCCAGAGTCTCCCACACTCCTATCTACATAAGAAACATAAATCGCAGGAAATCTTTCTTGGACGTTAGGGTAGGTAAGCTCCAAGTTGATCTTATTTGCAAGCTCCTTATCCGGAAAATTGGGAGAGAGAAAAACTTTTCTAAGAGATTGAACAACCTGTCTTTTTATCCCAACTTTATATTGAAGATTCATTATTCGAACACCACAACATTGCTTCGTTGATTAACGTTCCCGGTCATTCTAATTCCGATAGATGATTCTGAACTAGTCCCATCTCCAACAATAATAAACTCAGTTTTAGTTGACGAGGTGGCACCAGCTTCTCGACCAATGATTCTTAGACCATATTCAATTGTTGCTTGCGGGGTGGGATAGTCTGAGGGGAAGGAGCCTACGGGTGGGCTAATGACTGGAACAGAGGTGTAGTCAAACTCTATAGGAACATTGCGATAGATATGATTATTAGGGACACGATCTATCTTTGAGATTTGCTGAATACGATAGAGCGTATAGTCTGTATACGATCCCCAAAGTCCACGAACTGTTGTTGGGTCAACTTGATTCAACTCAAATACATCTATGGTTTGAAGGACCTCCCAGTTCGATCTATCAAACTCTGCGGTAATGATGAGATCTCCATCTCCCATCTCTGGAATCCAAGGTGCTACCATCTGAGGATGCTTGTCGAAAAGGATAACTCCCTCTGAACTAATCTTTAATTGATCAACTGGAGCATCTGCAATGATGGCAAAAGTTACAACCCCATCGGCAAATCCTCCAAGGAACCCCGTCCCGTAGCAATATAGGCAATCCGTCTTATTTCGATGATATGTCTCATCAAAATAGGGACAGACCTTGCAGAGGCCCCGATTTGCATCCTGAAAATTCCACCTATGTTTAAAAATAACTGGTCTACCCAGAGATAAGAGGGAATCATAGGTTGCCTTTCTCTGTCTTTTTATCTCCTTGGGGGTGGGACCAATACTCAGAAGATCATAGTCAGCAATTTTCACGCAATATTCCTTTGGCAGGCCAGTTTCTATATATTAAGGATTAGATGTTGACCATAAATAGGTTACTTGACAGAGAGGGACACGTCGGGTAAGATGGACAGCATGAGAGAGCTAAACGTCGTAGATAAGTATAAGACGTGGAGCATTGATCTCATCAAAGAGGACGTAGAGTCAAAGGCCCTTCCCTATGCTGTGTGTATGGTAAATATAGAGTATGACTTCAACTTTGGAACACTTGTTAGAAATTCAAATGCCTTCGGAGCAAGAGAAGTGTTTTACCTTCAGGATCGAAAGAGATGGGATCGAAGATCGGCAGTGGGGACAAATCATTATACTAAAACTCATCACTTAAAGACCATTGATGACCTTAAGTCTCTAAAAGATAGATATGAAAATTTTGTAGGTATCGAGCAAGTTGCCGGGGCGATATCAATGAGTGATTTCACTTGGAAAAGGAACTCTCTAGTAATATTTGGTTCAGAAAACATGGGTCTCTCCGAAGAAATTCTCGATCTTTGCGATTCCCATGTTTATATCCCCATGTTAGGCTCTGTCAGGAGCTTGAACGTCGGAACCTGCTCTGGAATAGTTCTTCAAGACTGCGCGAGTCAATTCGGATAGTATAAGAATGGGTATATTCAAGAAACATAAATATAGTTACCTCTGCTGCCGTTTATGTGAAAAAACAGCTGGAGTTCCAGTTAGATACTCAAGAAAGAGGAAGTGGAAAAATGAAGATAGAGAAAAGTGATGTAGAATGATGTCTATGTGGAAAAACATGTTTTCCAAGAGAGGAAAGTGTTTGCCCAGTTAGAGACGTAGATCTTTTTGTGGAGTCGGATAATAGTCGGAATCAATATGGAGGTCAACACACAAATCCCGCAACCACTGGAGTCAAAATAACTCACTTGCCATCTAGAGTGGCCGTAGTGGTTGATTCTGAGAGGTCTCAGCTTAGAAATAAGGAAATCGCCTTTAAAATAATGGAGGGGTTATTCTGTCGTAAGGAGAAACTAGCCTCTTCTTGAGAGGACCACAAATTTAGCTACGTCATAGACCTGACTGAAAGTAACTGCCCTTAGTAGGTATTCGGCCTGAATCCCACCGACCCCCTCCTCGATAGAGCTAACGACCTTTGCAAAAGACACCCTGTCAGTGTCTAAATTTGGGCCGATAGTTCCCCTCGTTCCGGCAACTTTCATAATGTGACATCTCCCGCAGAATTGAACAAAAACCTTTTTACCATTCTTTGGGTCTCCAGGGTGCCCGAGGCTTGCGGCTTTAGCCAATTGAGCGAGTGAGAGTGCGATGGCTAGGACTATGATTAGTTTCATGAATTACCATCTCCTATACATACCAGCATAATAGCGGGGGAGTCTTGTTCTGAGTGCCCTTGGAGCGCGGAGAGCCGTTGATGCGTAGCCCCCAATGAGCATAGCCCCAGAGCCAAACTGGAAATATTGACTCTTCCAGGTATCTAGCCAGTTACTAAACTTTTTCTCCTCAATCTCAAGAATCGATCTCCATCTATCAAGATAATCTCTTCGATTAAACCAAGTGACTGGGTTTCCATCGGGACTCGGCTGTTCCACATAAGAGCGCATAAGATGATAAATTGTCTCAACAAGAAGAGCCTGAGAGAATAGGGGACCATCATTAGCGTAGTCAAAAGATGCTTCTGTGAAATTCGTTACTGGATAAAATGTAAAATTTATTCTATAAATTGCATCAAGATTTAACTTGGCCATCTTGTTTCTACTGAAAGTGCTGAGGGTCATGTCTCTTAACCAAGGACCTCCCATATCTGAATCAAAACAATCCTCAAGTTTTAACCAAGCGCGATCAATAGCGATATCCTCAGGAGTCTCGTTTGAACTTCCGAGAGCATCCACCGCTTCAAACGTAACAAGCTGAGATTTTCGAACTGGTCCCTGTAGGGTAAAATGAACAAGCGCCTTATAGATACCGGCAATATCAGTAACATCACCGGGTATAGTTAGTGTTGCTTTCGAGTTATCTAAATCACAATAGGCTTGACCAATCTTGCTCCAGTTTGTGCCATTATACTGGACTTCATCCCAAGCAGTAAACCCAGAGTCATCAGTGGAGAGAATAACAATATCACCAGCAATGGTAGTTACGGGAAGAGTTGGAACAATGAGTTTGTTTCCGTTTGGGTCTGATAATTCCCAGGTTACGCTGAGCGGATTGTCGGGAGACAATCCGTTTATATCTGTGAATATACTTGCTTCTACAACGGCGGTATCACCTAGATATACCTTCTCAGCCATTCGTCCTCTTTTTTAATATAAAGGTCTTCCTATAATTTATATATAGGATTGGATAATCTTGACGTATAAACAGACAGGGGAGAATATGAATTTATGGTTGGATGATATTAGAGAAGAACCTCCCGAGTGGAATCGGGCATATACAGCCGAAGAAGCGATTGAGGCTATTCAAGGTGGTGAAATTGAAGCCCTTTCTCTCGATCATGATCTCGGAGAGAACCTCCATGGTGTGGATGTGGCTAAGTGGCTAGAGTCAGAAGATCGTGGAAATGGGAATGATCTCTGGCCAAATCAGATTTTCATCCACTCTTCGAACTCTGTGGGGAGAGAGAATATGAGAAGAATAATAGAGTCCTCTGGAAGATATGGACGTAGAATTCCTGGAATTACTCTAGGACAATGGGCGGGAATAGAAGGGTTTGAGAGAATTAGATAGACACTCTGCGAGGAGAATACTTGAGAGGACCGTACAGAGCCTCCTGGGGGCTTAGGAGCTAACTACAAGCCAAACAGTTGCCATCATATTCCCAAAGATCGCAAGAGAGCTTATCATGCCAAAGAAGAATGTCCTTGATGACATATAATCTTTTCGATGCTCCCGGAGAGCTTCCTCTGAAGAGTGAATAACATCTTCATGTTTCTCTAAATTAGACACTCGATTGTTTAACTCATTTAAGGTTTCTATTTCAAATCCAGTCTTCTGTACAGATTGGATCTCTAGGACAATTACCTTTCTATCTATTTCACCAAGTTTTTGATCAAGCTTCGCATCAATCGACTCAACTTTTGACCAGAGTTGAGTTAGGATATCTTTTGAAGAGAATCCGTTGAAATTACCATTGCCATTTGAAAGATTGTCGTTCATAATTTAAAAAAGGGGAGGGTGTTCTCACCCTCCCCTCTCCGTGGACTAGGCCGCTCCCAGAGATACATATCTCCAAGAATTGCGTTGTAGCGATCTCTGAACAACTCTATCCTGAACATCAACGACGGTTGTAACCTTGTCGTTAATATTGAACCAAATGGGTTCTCCGGCAACCCCATAGGGAGGCTCGGAATCAGTCGTTGAACCATTGCTTCCTGCGGCAAGGGCCGTTCCAGAGAAGGCATATGCCGTAGCTGTCGCGCTAGAATAGCTAGCTGTGACAAGCTGACGGGCGACTGGATCAGAGTTAATAGCCTGAGCCGCAGCATTAGCCTTTGTTCCGCTAGGAACAGTAAGAGCAACCGTCGGATAACCGCTTGAATCCCAAGTTGTTGCTACTGAGATGGTCGAACCAGTCAGGACCTGACTGACTGTGATGTTATTCCCATAGCTACCCTTGTAGTTTGCGGCATAAGTAACAGTTCCGCTCGTAAGAGTTGCTGCAACAGCGGTCGAGATTTGATTATACTGACGACCTAAAGCAATCTTTACTCTAAAGCCATGAACGCTGGCCGGACCGTCTTCGCCTGAGGCATAGATACCACTTGCTGTCGCTGAGTTATATTTAACAGGAGCGCCTCTTTGTAGACCAGTAATCTTAACTAACTTTGCCATATATTTTCCTTTTGTTAGGTGAGCGTTGTCTTTAGACAGTTACCTTTGGCGACCCCGAAGGGAGGTTACCGCTCATTCTTTATTAATGAGATTTTATGACTTTTAAAGGTTAGAGTCCAATTTCCGGATCGTTATCTTTAAGATGGTGACCGGAGGAAATATCACCGACAGATTGTCCTCGCTCAGAAGCTCCCTTTTTCAACTGAATATCATTAACAGCGAGATCATCTTCCATATTATAAGCCCGAGTTAATCTAATCGGAGTCTCTCCTGAAGTATGAAGAACTCCGGCCTGTTCAAATACTCTGTGGTATTCTGGAGTAGAGGGGGAGCTTTCGCTCCCCCCTTCATCTTGCTCCTCAAGGATATATCTATTTTCTGAAGATATATACTTAAATATCTTCACGATAGAGTCCAATCTCTTCCTAGAGAAGTCTTGTTATTAGTCTGAATCATCATTCTTCTTCCTCTTCTGAAGCCTTAGTCTTACTTTTAGCGACCTTCGGCGCTGCAACGGGGGCGATTTCTTCAAGCTCCGATTCTGCTCGGCTCTTAGCAATCTCAACTGAAGTCGCAAGAGGCTCGGTCATATATTTTAGACTTGGAGAAAGATGAGAGTCTTTCCATTCCTTGTTGTCAAGAAGTTCTGTTTTAATAGTCGTTGGCTGTGCTCCAGTTCTCTCTTCAATCGGAAGATCAAATTCCTTAAGTCTGGAACGTAACTGAGCAAAGGGGCCGTCTGTAACTCTTGCCGCTAGCTCAACAAAATCATCTTTAGTGATCTCTTCAAGAATCCCCGATCTGAGCCATCGAGTAACTGTAGGATTGCCTCTTGCATCTACGGGAAGTGCTGCCGTATCCTGTCGATCTCCTCTACGTTCAAGAACGTACTTAAGACCAGAATATCTAAACATTACACTATTTGGACGCCAATTTCTTACATAAAATGTTGTATCTTGTGATTCCATTTGATACTCCTTACCGAGTTAGATGGGGATGTGGGATATCTTCCTGACCGTGTTCCCACACCCCCAATTGTTTTATTGTCCTACCACTTACTGGGATATCCACGCTTTACATCAGTAGCAAAATCATTTCCTGATGTTCCTGACGTGTCAATCGTAGCCGTTTGTCTAGAGACCTGGCCAATAGCCTTAAATGTATCAAACTGACCTCTCGTTGGGGTCGTAACGCTACCAGCGGAGTTTGTATTTCCGACTGTAGCAACACCCTTCGTTCCTTCATTGATATAATCTTGACCCGTTTGATCGGTACCCGCTGAAGCAGGAGCGCCGTTCACTGTAAAATTCTTTCCGTAAAGTGTTGTCATCGATTAAACCTTTCCTTACTTCTTAAGTCGTGTTTAATATAAAAAATTAGTGATATCTCGAAAGATGAAACGACCTGGAAAAAGAAAAGGGCGGCTTTCGCCGCCCCAATTCTTTCTACAGAGACTAGACTCAGACCTTCTTGATGGCTCCAAGGCCGCGAGGGTTGAGAACAAGCATTCCGATCAATTCGTCCATGACCCAACCTCGATGGAATGTCTCAATCTTGTTATTTTCTTCAACATCAAGAGAATACATGACTGGCATGACACCGAGGAAGTTCGGTTCAGGAAGGAAGAAGATCGTACCCGTTGGAACCATGAGTGACTTCTGAATGCGGAACTCGCCAAATGAAGTTATGGTTTCACCAGCGACAACACTGTTCTTAAAGTCCCAGCCTGTCGTATTGACATCCCAAGTGTACATATCCCGAGCATCAGCAGGGTTCATAAGAACATTGCGGACTTCGATCTGATGTAGCTCAAGACGAGCAACTAGGTCGTAAAAATCTTCCGGTTGGATCGGATTCCCAGCGCCAATTTCAACAACGTGGTCAGGAGTAATAACGTGATCAGCGACAGTCGCATAATCAGTGATAGCCGAAGAAAGAAGGGTAAGAAGTCTACCGTCCTCTTGCTTCATAATGGCTTCTCTCGTTACTTCCTGAGCTTGCTCTATGATATTAGCTCTGAGGTAGTAAAGATCTTCCTTCTTGACATACGGAAACGCAGCAACGCGGAATAGCGTCGGTGGAACCCACTTGCCTTCGAATGGAGTCGTCTTGACCTCAGCATCGGTCTGGTTAAGGACATATGCCTGACCGAGATCATCAAGGACTTCATAAGGAAGCGGGAATCCGCGATCTAGCGGATCTTCCACAAGAATATTTCTGGCAATCCCCTCATAAAGAAGGCGGATTTGGATTGGACCGACCATACCCTGTCCGATACGCTTAAACGACGCGCTCTTATCGGGAGTCGTATCTGCTTGCCAAATCTGTTGTAACTTAGCCGTCTTCTCTCCATTGGAAAGCTTCGGTACACCTGAGAGCTTAGCAACGTAATCAGAAGAAGCTGTGGCTTTTCTATTTTCCATGATTAAGCTCCTGCCGCCGTAGCGATGGCTAGACGAATTGTGATCTTGTTGTTTGAAACAGCTTCAACAAGTGTTCCAACGCGATAGCTTGAACCAGCGGCGCTACCACCATTGCCTGTAGAAACCGTAAGACGACCGTTCGTGTCAGCATAAACACCAACATTTGCAGTACCGTTTAACGAAGTCCAGGTAACAGCAGGGTCGAGAGGTGTCTCAGTGGCGTTAGGACCAGCAAGGATTTCAAATACAGCGTTCGGGCCACCACTCCAAACCGCAATTTCAGTACCATCGCCAAGTTCGTCCATGTCACCATGAATAAAGTTATTGAATAGACCGAATGGCGCGTCTGTTGCGCCAGCAACCTTCATTTGTTCCCCAGTGGTCTTTGTTGCAACCATTCCAGGATAAATAATTGTAGTAGAAGGGACATTCACCGTATCAAGAAATGCAGCAAACGGAACTGCTGAATTATAATGATATAGCGGACGAAGAGTTCTCTTCTGAAATGCCCTGCTAAGCTTATTAGCTCTTAAAATTTGAACCACTTCCTTTTAAAAAATTGTTCTCATATATTATGAGAGTAGATTTTATTGTTTTTAAGGTAAATATTATTCTTACATAAAGATGGACTCAAAGGGAGCATCTTCGATGCTTTGAGGAGTTGTCCCCTTTAATCCCGCAAACTTTGGAACTCTTGTTAGTTGAGCAACCTTACTAACCGGACGACTAAAACCAGCTTCCTTGACAAGAGCTAGAGTTGACTTTCTTGCTTCAAGAGCTTCAGTCGTTTCTTCTTCCAGCTTTGCAACAAAAGCGAGCTTATGTTCGTCATCGACTAGGCCGAGGCTCACAAATTCATCAGCCAGAGAGAATGCAACAAGAAGCTTCCCCTCTGAAGACGTTTCTTTCGTTTTTTCCATATCTTTAACCTTTGCAGTTCTATTTGGTTGTTTCTGATCCGCAACGACTTTCGCGTTCTGAGGATCTTCTGTCTTGGAAACCGAGCTAGGGTTTAAAACTTTTTTCTTAGGTAGAACAGTGGAAACCCTATTCAAAACAAATTTATTGCTTACAATTTTCCAATTCATATCACTTATTACTGTGCTAGATAAAGGAGAGAAGAAAGTTACCTGTTGCTGTTTTTCTCCATCAAGCTCTTGTTCGTCTCCATCTGGAATAAGGTCTATATCAAGATGAACACCGAGATCTGGATTATCCATGGGTTGGGGTGGTTGAACCCAAGAGCAGGATGGGCACTTAAGCATCCCCTGTGAATCAGAAATGAGAGTATCTGATTGACAATTCGGACATCGGGTTTCTTTGCCCTGAGTATCTACCTTTAGAGTATCGACAGCTGCGGGAGAAGAGATTAGGTCTGACTGCGGAATATAATTAAGATTCCTATCAACTTCGGGTATAGCGATACTCGTCTCTGAATCTGAACCTCCGGCTGTCTTAGAAAGGATCGACAAGATCTGGTCCTCAGAAGCACTCCCCTCAAGCATTTTCTGAACCTTCTCTGGTCGAACTAAAAGACCTGTTGACGGATCAACTTGATCAGCGAGAAAATTCGCCATTTGAGCAGAGAGTCCCATGTTTAAAAAGACTCCACTTCTATTTTCTCTAACACGATCTTCTTCACTACCTCGGAGAGGGGTGCCGCCGACTGGCGGTTCAGGAACTTCATCTATTTCGAACTCACTCGGATCATCATTTAGTCCCAACTCATCAGCAAAGCCAGCGGATTCTTTTACCGAGCCTGATCTTTGTGCTGTCAACGAGTCTCCTAGACTAGTTGATGGGTCAATTCGCCGCATAGATTGGACTTTTCCACAACTGGAGCATGACTTTCCAAGAGAAACTGATCTATTTCCACACATGGTACAAGTTTCTTCATTAGCAGATTCCTTAATGGTCCCATCCTCCGCGACTTTGGAAAGCTTATTGTCAGAACGCTCTGAGATTAGAGCAGTAGGATCAGCCGGATCAAAAACAAACGAGATTTCAAAAAAGGTGATATCGTGACAATCTTCGTATGATCTCTTCATCATTTTCTCACCGTTTGCTGAAGTAACCTCAAATTCAGCGCCCTTATTGGAAACATGATCGCAGTATTCCAGGGGATTCTTCGCAGAATGAGAGCAAACGGAGCACACACTCGTCTCTATATTGGCTCCCATTGAGACTGCATCAATCTGACCATTGCGGACAGCCTGTGCAAGCTTCGGGAATGTTTTTGCGTCAACCTCAAGAAGAAGTTCTATCCAGGTGGGTGGCCTATGGTTATCTGGAGCAGAGGCATAGTAGGGATCAAATGCAGAGGTCCTGTCGTCTTCCTCAACGTGAAGTCTAGAGTCAACGATGACTCCCCTTGCCCGACTCGGATCATCATTATTGTGATCTACAAAGATTGGGCGTCCTATAAAAGTTTTGTAAGACTTAGCTAGCTCTTCTGAGGGCCAGCCGTCATTATTTTTATTAACTCTACTTGAGATGGCACGACATCGAACATAGAGAAAACCATCTTCAGTTTCTTTCGCATCCCCAAGTGCGGCCAGTCTATTGAATCCATCTCCAGGCACGAAGTCGAGGTCATATGGCATCCTTTCGGATGCCATTTTGACCTCTAATATTTCTTCTACCTTCGCATACTTAATCATTTATTCGCACGACCTTTTGCCCAACATATTGAAATCTATCTTTACAATTACCGTCGAGATGATCGATAAGCTCGGCAATGACAGCTTGATTCTGATACGAGAGTTGTTTAATCAAAGTAACTAGCGCCTTCTCTTGTTTTTTAGGTAATGCAGCGGACTCAATTACTGTGCAGAGGCGACCCCTCAGAGAGTTGAACTCCTGAATGGCAATCTCTCTAGCATTTAAACTCTCGTCTATTTTCAAGATACTCCTTATTTCTTAAGTTCTAGCTTTGCGACATAACGATTCTTAGCAAGATCTTTCTTTATATCAACAACATCATGACGAGGATATTTTTCTTGCATAGCATCTACAATTTCTGCCATGCTAAATTTTAATCCGTCTTGTTGAATGCTTGCGTAGGCAATCTTCGAAGAGGCCATCGGCGGTGCCATCGGTGGCTTTTTACCAGGCATCCCAGCTCCCATTGGATTCCCGCCGCCTTGAGCGGTTGGACCAATCTCTTCTGGACGAGGAAGAAGGTCTCCCCGGTCATCTGGACCCTCGATATGAGGCTTTGTGGTTTCGTGAATATCATCAACAACATTTGCCTTATCTTGCAATGCTATGACTTTATCCTTAAGCTCCATAAGAAGTTCTTCTATGTGCTCAAGTTCTCCACCCTTAGATTTATCTGAATCACCCTTGGATTTATCCTCAGATTTTTCTTCAGACTCGTCATCCTCCGGAGAATCCTTACTGTCTAAATCAGGTTCCTCTGGGAACTCATCCTCATCTTCCTTCTCTTCGAAGGGAAGTGCGGCCATCTTTGCCATCTCTTTAGCAGAGATTTCTCTTAAAAGCGTGGCCTCCCATTCACTCTTACTCTCTTTGATATCTTGGAGTTTGAATAATGGATAATGTTCCGCCAAGGAAGTCTTTACATCCTCAATGGTACTATTCTTTATTTTTGCGGTTTTAACCACGATTTCATTAAAATGTGACATTTATAAATCTCCTTACTTTTTTATATAGAGAAAGCCTCTAATAATTAGGCTTTTAGATTAAACTTTGATGATATGATTTAAAACGATAAAGGCCGGAGTATCCAGAGCGCCACCACTAATACCGACTGTTATTCCTGTGGCGGCACTATCAGTAGTGTTGGGGTCATTAGTTTGATTGGTCCGTTGCTGAGCAGATCCGCTAGAATAAAGATTGTATCCAGCAGAGATTCCGTGGCTATGTCCAGGATCTGTGACTGTATGATTATGTCTTGGGCTACGAGAACTCTCGGATACTCCATCGTTTTTGCCCAAGGTATTTATGTCAGAATTGGATCCTAATCCAATAATGGTTCTTCCGCGAGTGTCTGGAACATTAAAAGTCCCAGCACCCCCAGATGCACCATAGGTTGTCCCAATTGCATCATAAAGGTTAGGATAGTCGGTAGTATTGTAATTAGAACCATTGCAAAGTAGCCACCCATTTGGAGCAGAGGATCCCGCATATATCTCAATAGCTCCAGATGGAACTCCGACGATAGGCTTAAAGGCTGCTCCGGTATAGAAAGCCAAGCTATAGGGAGGATAGGGGCCACCATTTGCTCCCACCGTAGAATCTCCTCCTGTTATTACATAAAGTTGATTCGCAGCTGGAGTGAAGGTTAGATTCGATTTAACGCTAACTCCACCTCCGAGCTTAGTCCAGGCACCTCCCGTATAGATGGCGAGATCTCCCTTTGCGAATGATCCAGATGCAGAGGTGAAAACGACGATCCTACCCTCATAATTCTGAGTTACTGGAGCAGACGTAACCTGTTCAGGCTGAGATATAGGCTTCCATTGTCCATTGCGATATTGAACGATTGTGTTTGGGGAAAACCCGCAGGAGCCTGTCGTGGCTGACGTTAAGTAGATTAAACTGCCATCTGATCGAGATGGGAGAGTATCTGTTATCCATGACTCAACAAATTGAATAGGTGTAGATGATACGCTAACTGACGAGAATTTATCATCTATAGCTTGAAAATTCCGAGCAAGCACGGAATAATCAAATAGATCATTATCAGAAGTCCAGATTGTTAGACCGAGATTAGTCGTTAACATTTACTAACCTACCAAAGCCAAAGTTCTGGATTTTCGTCACGCTCTCTAGATACATAGTGTGTTCCCTCTAGATTCAACTTAGAGCTATTTCTTGCCACTTGACCAGTTGATTCATCAATGAGAGCTTTTTGCTCATGAGGAGAAAAGGCTTTTCGTGCCGAAGTTTTGGTTTCAGAGGAAGTTGCTCTTTTGATAACCTCAGGATCTGTATTGAGTCCCTCTGGAGTTCTTAGCGCAAGAATCTCACCGTTTGGACCTTCAACAAACTGAGGAATATCTAGGGGCGCGGCCCCTTGCTCATTATTTCCAGACCAAGAGACAGCATCGGTATTTCGACCTTGCAGAAGGTTTTCTGAATTAACAGCACCAGTGTCCTTACCACTCAGAGAATCGTAAGTGAAATCTGCAACGCGAGAGGATCTTCCTTCAGCGGCTTGAACATCTTCTTGAGTATTATGTTTAAACTCATGATGACACTCGGGACAAGTCTTATCTCCAGCTTGAAACTTATGATGAGCCTTCCATGAATAACCACAATTGGGACAAGAGGCCACCTTATTGGGGTCGTCTGGACCTGGGGTATAATTGCCCTTACCTTCATTATCAACCTGATAGGTTAGCTTAGGATTGATAATTCCCTGAGCCTTGTAAGTATGACCGCAAGACTTACAATGGAAGAGAGCGTTACCCTCTTTATCAAATTCTGCGATTTTATTTCCGCGAGTATGACTTTTGCACTGAGGACAGATTGGAACGGGGGTCTTTTCGTCTGGTCGAGATTCTCCCTCCTGAACTTGATGGGAGATTCCAGTAAAATTAGAGACGGCCTGAGAAGCGGGGTCAAAGTCTCTAGGCATGTACATATCAGACCCTCTGTCATAATAAGCCCCCTGAGCTGGATCATAATAGCCTATCCAACCAGAAGGAAACTTGAAGGGACCCTCCAATCCGGGAATTTCAATAGGAGATTCTATATACCCCTCAGATTCAGTTACTCCACTTGTCCTAGATAACTCCCTAAGGATTTCCTCTCCATCGTAGATATCATTATCTATTCTGAAGTACCAATCCTTATCTTCAAAAGAATAATGAGGGGTGCCAGGAATTTGACACCCCTCAGAACACAGGGCCGCGACTAGGCGAGACTTATCGGTTGCCTCAATCCAATCAAAAGGGGTGCTAAGCTTGATCGTATTTCCCTCTCTTGATGTCAAAGTGTGACTCTTACCGTCGAAACCCATAACAAGCCATGGCTCATTGAAACGAAGAAAAGCAGTTAGTCCCATATAAGGCTTAGCAGCGGATTCTCTAATGTTTAGGTTTTGTTCGGGTCTGAAGTCATCTGGAGACCGATAAGCGAATTTTTGCATTTTTTCTTTTCTACGATAGAAACCGGGATCGGTTATCTGTTTTACTTACCGCCGCCGTACTGCGAAGAGATTCTTTTTCTAGAATATCTCTTTTTGCCTTGACCAGCAGCAAGTCCCTTACCTTTGCCTGAAGATCCAAGTCCCTTAGGACCATTAGCTCCAGGTGAAAATGATTTAGCCATTATTATACCTCCTCAAATGTTTATGTGATGGTTTGCGCTAAAATTAAGTAATTAGAAGATAAAGGGAACTTCAAGAGCTTCTTTTATAACTATCGAGGATTGAGATTTTATCCTTCTTTGGGGTAACTCATCCTTCATTGTTGGTTTGTAGAATAAGGAGGAGGGGTGCCATTGTGGAGGAATGGTCCCGTCTCTAAGCCAGGTTCGTTGGTCATCAGGGTTATCCCACTGAATATATACCTTATTGGAGACTTGATCGAATTTTAAAACTCTAGCTAGCGTTCCGCCATAAATAACTTGAACCTGAGGAGAACTATTCTGATCTCCTTCATCCTGGGACTCAGGAAGTGGGATGTCAACCGGCATACTCATGAAAGGTTTTAGTGCAACGATATCCCCCTCATTGAAAGGACCTTGATCCTCCTGATTTTCCTGTTCCAAGATTTGACGAACTTCGGCGGGAGGCTCTGTCGTTAACATATCTTCGATCTCTTCAAAATATGGCTCGGGTAACATCTTGGTATACCACCATAGAGAGAAAACGTGAGCGCAGGGACGCCCCTCATACTCGGGCTTTTTTATCCTATCCCAAGAAACCTGACCCCAGGGGCAAGTACATAGCCAGCTTCTATCACTACCAGTTTCAGGATGCCGAAGTTGCTCAGAGTAAGGACCATCGGCCATCCAAATCTGAGTCTCATAGATGCCGAATTGAGGAAGTTGTCGCTTCTCAAGATCCTCTTCTCCGATAGATATAGCCTTTGCATAAGTGCCATCAAAATAAATGGGAATTCTCGGATCTTCCGTATTATAAAATCGGCTACCAGGCTCAGATAGCTCTTCCTCAAGATACTGTTGGGCTTTTTCCATAACATCCTCGACAGTGCCTTCTTTTATAATGTTTGCAATTCGGACATCAAGATCACGAAGTTTATCGAATTGTCCGGCGTGATCAAGAAATTTATAGATAATGTTCCCCTCAGAAAAGTCTCCAAACATTTCCTCATCCTCAACGCGCTTTTTGTGAAGCTTCTTGTAGAGTTTCTTAGCTTCTTCTGGATCTTCCTGGAGAAGGATTTCCATCTGCTCGGATATTCTCATGGCTTTCATGTAGATGTCGGTGGTATCGTTAAGAACATCGATAGTCCTATCTCGCTCGGGCTTAACAAGCCACTTTTTCTTGTCAAAATCCCAGGCTGATCTAAGACCAACATCGAAAGCTTCTCTCGGCTCTACGCCCTGAACCATTATGAATATTTGAAGAGGATGCTTTGTATTAGGAACATTAACTCCGTTTATATTCTCTAGGACGGCTTTTATTACATCTTTTCTTATCCGACTCGGATCTATCTTGCGAGGCCACTTGTCGTAATCAACAAAAATATTAATATCAACATCTGAAGTGTCATGATACTGATATGTTGTCAGTGATCCGGTTAAGTAGAGATGAATGAGGGGAGAAACCTTAAATCCAAAGACTTTATCTAATCGGCTCTCTATGGTCTCCCTGATAAACTTAATAACATTAGCTCTTGGGGTGGTTCCCCTGAAAATTTTCTGATCAAGTTTCCCTTGAACAGGATCAAGGATGCTAGAGTGATTCTTCATCTTTAAGTTCACCAAGATCTATTCCCGTTAAGTTCATGTCAATTATTGCAGGTTTAGTGACTTTATTTTTATGGTCGGGTTTAGATTTTCTATCGATATTAATTACAGAGGGTCCCATCGGATGAGGCATATCTTTATTAAGGAATGGTTGAGAACCTCCATATGGGGGAGACTGTAGATCTAGCTCACCAAATCTGTCGATATCAGAAGCCTCCTTAAAGGAAAGGAGTTTAGAATAATAATTAGGAAATTCTTTTAAATTTGCAGTTACGATTTTCTTAATCTTAATATCCCGAACTAGAGGGTCTAGTTCTGACCATTTACCGTTTTTAGACTCGTATTCCACACCCTTGTCAAATTGCTCATTCTGAACCGAAGTAAATCTTGGAGTCTGGAATTCTGCAAAAGAGCTTGGAGATACTGGTCTTATGTAATCACCCTGAAGGACCCCGTTATCAACAAAAGTAAAAGTATGTTCATCCGTCTGTCGAAGAAGGGTCGGATCAACATAAAAACTTCGAGGCAGAGAGGTAAAATATTTTCCCTGAGAGATGATCTCTCCATTCACCCACCTCTTATATTCCTTGTCACTCATTCCTCTAGATACTTGAAGATAATCTTTGCCATCAGGCCCCTTGACACTAGGGGCAGTCTCTGGAAAAACTCTCGGTTTGTGTGGAGCCGATATTCTATTTAATTCCCAACCGTCATTCTCTGCAAAAGCTGTGATTGGATCATTAGGTCGGGATTGCTTAATGTGATTTAGGACATTCCAGCGTTCTCCCCCCCCAATTAGTTTATCATACTCCATCGGCCAGTTATATCCACAGGTGGGACAGGAGATATCCTGCTTAATATTATCCTCTAGTTTGTCATATTGATCGAGATTGATCATATGACCCGGAGGCAATTCTTGTCTTTCTCCGTTACATTTCGGGCAACGAGTTGGAGTATTTATGAATCCTGGAGCAGGTGCTGATGGTTGGACAATTCCATCGTCTAAAGATCCATCATCTGGAGTATATCCCTGCCAATCATAGAAATAATCGGAATCCTTCTCCCAAATATCGATATCTGAAGAATGCTCCCAGATTTTAATTTTACCTAGGGTTCCAGGCAAAGTGAGTTGCGGGGCAGAGTGGGGTTCTGCCGGAAAATATTCCCTATTTCCCCACGTACTCTTTTCTTTAACCTCAGGAGAAACCATACTTCCAAGATAATTCAAGAACCAATCTGAAAGTTGAGTTCCTGTCTTTTCGGGAGTTTCAAAGAGTTGCTCTTCTTGTGGATTAGGGTTGACTATAGTTATATAAGTATCTCGACTTGATTCAATGGCAGTCTCAAAAAAAACTGTAAGATCTACGTTTGGCCATTCGGAACTATTCCAATATTCATCCTGAGAAAGAAAAACCGGAACGGCGTAGAGAGCCTGGGCTATCTCTTCTAATTCTGAGGGGGAGTACGGCTCCTCCGATTCATAATATCCCCTCGTTAGAGTTTCCGATTCGGGAGCGTTGACGCCATAGATATCGTTCATAACCTCGTTAAAAAGGGCGAGCCACTCTTCAGTGGAAAATTTGATCTCCACTGGCATCTCCTCTTCTATATATCCAACCCAAGTCTCAATCCCCCACTCATCAGTACCCTCTTTCCTATACTCAACATTACCACCTTCAGATTCTGTGTAGTCACCAGTATATCCCCTTATGATATTCTTAGCCAAGACGCGAAGATCCTCAAGGCTTGAGATTTCAAATTCGCTACGATAGTCACTCCATTCATACTCAAAATCTGACATATCTTCTGTATAAGTCTCTTGGTTCCAGAAGGGGGAATCAAATTGTTCAAGGAAATCTGTTAGTATACTTCGAGTATTGTTGTCATGACCATCGTGAATGTCAAAGACCTCTCCGTTCTCCACATTGATATCGATATAACCCGTGAAATCTTGGTCCTCATCGAGGACATCATACCGCGTTCCACCTCGATCTTTTTGAAAAGAAAATCCTTTATAGGAAGGTTTGGGTGCAGTAACGATTGAGTAACCCCCATAGTATAGTTCTAAATCCCCCTCTTCTTTTGGAAAAACAAGTTCTGAAGAGCCTTCTGTATCTGGAGTTTGTACGTCAATTCCGTACTTATTAGCAACCGCCAGAAGAATTTTTTTATTCATTCCGACTGCTAAAACAGGAATAGCCTTACCCGAAAGATAACCCGTTCCTCCTCCGAGAACCTTGCCCTCAACGACTTTCCCAAAGAGTTGGCACTTAACAAGAAGAGAGCTGTCCCCCTTATGGTATCCATAAAGCTCAGTCCAGTCCCCCTCCTTAATGGTGTGAATCCCAACGCTATTTCGGATCTGCTTGTTCTCATATGCTGAAGGGTCAAAAGTTGGATCATGGAGGGGCTGTCCAACGGGCCAAACCGTTCCTTGTGATGGACTTATTAGATTTCCATCACCATCAGCAAATAATATCTTCCATCCATATCCAGCTTGATGTTCACGGGAATAAGGCAACTTCTCTAACTCCGAACCTACCTTCACCGGGACTCTCTCAGGCTCAACGGGAGCTTCCTCTGGAATTTCCTCTGGCCATTGTTCCGGAATAGTTATGGGCTGTTCCTCGGGAGTCCAATCAGGATACTCGATGATTCTCTCTGGTTCTATTTCAATATTTCTAGTGCAGGGGATCAGTCCACCGTGGGCAGGTTCCAACTCTCGTTCAGGAGAAGAGGGAACTTCCTCTGGCCACTCCTCTGGAATTGTGAGGGGCTGTTCTTGAGGTTCCCAATCGGGATATTCCGTAATTTTCTCTGGTTCGATCTCTATAGACTTCTTTTCCCAAATTCTAATTTTCTTTGACATCATTTACCCCTGATTAAGAACTTTCCTTTTCCATATCCCATCCGAATAACCATAAGCATAATTAATTTTATATAAATCTGGAATGAAATCAACCTTGGAGCCAGTGGATTGCCTTCCATCAGATTCACCAGCTTCATACCAGTAAGCGTGTTCATCAAACTCAATAGCATCGGGAGTATTTATATCCCTAGGGTTATTCGGGTCATAACCTGGATCCCAAAAGACAGCTTTCATTCTAAATCCGAAGTTAATGGAAGAGGTTGACATTTCTACTATTTATCTCAGGACACCATAGAAATCATGCGTAAGTGACCATTAATATAAAATGAACAATCTCATTTTCTTTGCAGAAACCTACTCCGGAAAGATCGTCCAATTTTGGAATCTATCCTTTGTTCTAGAGGGAAAGCTTTGCGTGTGGACAGACAAAGCAATAATGAAGGGCCTTATAGATAAATTTAATCGTTATCCAGAGAAACACACTGGAAATCTCTTCATTAGAACTAAAGAAACCCTGGCATTTTCAAAAAATACTAAGGGATATATATCAACCTCTCACCAAGGCCCAACGAAGGATGATATTTCTCTTTTAGATTTCAGAACTATCTGGATAGAAAGTTAGTTTATCTGAAATCTCTGGAGATATTTTTGCCCCAGGGACCAGAGCTTATGACCGAAGTGCTAGAAGCTACCTCGGATTTTCTCGGGAAGATTCTCTTAAAGTCTTCAATAAGCTGATCTTTTAATTTTGAAGTCGGCAATCTATAGATTGTGCCAAACATATCTCTCTTTAAATCCTCTGGATTCTCTTTAAGGGAATCAAACGTCTCCTTTTTAAGGAAACCAAGCTGAATCATCTTATGAGCAAGACCATCGAGATCATTTGCCTCAATCATAGGTCTCTTTCTGGGTTTTTCAGAGACGAGCTTCTCCTCGGGGGATTTAGTCTCAACCGGAGCTTCTATGACCTGTTCGGGTGCCGGAGATTGAACAATCTCCTTCTCTGTAACGGGAAGCTTCCTCGGTCGCGGTTTAGCGGGAGAGGGTTGGTTAATAAGAGGAGGCATTTCTGATTCAGGCTCTTTGTTGATAACTTCGGGGGCTGGAACAATTTGATCAGCCTCTTGATTCGACTGGAGTTCGACTGGCAGGGATAATTGTTCACCTTCATCTGGAGATGGAGTATTCTCGGGAGCTTTTATGTAGTCTTTTGTAGCCTTATTGAAGGCTTGGATAAGCCGATTGATATATTTGATATATTCTGGGCTAAAACTTGCTCTATTCTGAGAAAGATAGTTTCTATAAGCATTCATGGACTTAACGATAGCTTGAATTCTCTGACTAGCAGACTGATAATCCTCAGGAGAGAGAGGAGGAGTGGATTCTGGAGCCGGAGTGCTCTCTGGAAGGCTAAGTCTTCCAGAATCAGGCCCACCAGAGGGACTTTCTGGAATAACTGGTCTTGGAGGGATTCTAGAAGGGGATTGAGAGGGGCCAGGACGAGAAGATGGTGATAGCCGATCTCCTAGGTCGGATCCAGACTCAGGGGGGCTTACAGAGCCTCCTGGGGGCTTAGGAGAGGGTTCGTGGATATCCTCAGGTTCATCCTGCGCCTCTAAGTGATCGTCTGGATTGAATAACTGTAGCTGTTCTCCAACTGGACCGACGTTTCTGACGTTTCTTGATGGGGGATAGAGATGGTCACGAACTTCCTCCTCAGTTTTGGGCTGAGGAAGCCCACTTGGATTAAACTTTTGAAAGAAATCTCTTAAAGTATCGGTTATTCCGGCAGTTTTGGCCGTTTTTTCAATGTATTTATTGAATTCATCTTGATAGAGACCGTTAAAAGATGATCTTATCTCGATAAGATCGGCATTTTTGAGGGGAGTCGAGTTAAAATCATAAACAAACTGCCAGAGTTGCTCAAGATTCTCTCTATTTTCCACCTTGCCACCCCTGGATAACGGCACTTCCGCCATTTGTCACTGGACTAGCAACCTGCGTAGCCTCTTGACTGGCTGTATCTTCCTCGGTGGTTAGACATTCGGAGAGAATATTTCGAAGTTCACCTTGAAGTCCAAGCAACTCCTTCTTAATCTTATCAACCTCACTATAGAGTCCGACAAGTTTATCATATCCAGTGTGTTGACCGATAGCTTCGACTAATTGAACTGTTTCTTCAATAAAATCAGATCCGAAAGAGTTAATCTCGCCTAGAATTTCCTGAGTGTCGTCAGCAGATAGCCGATAATCGAAGATGGCCTTTCTAGTAGCCTTCTTTGCAAAGTCCTCAAGGACACTCTTTGTATCTTTGTCATCGACTGTATCAATAACAAAAGAGACTTTCTGAAGCGTTTCAAAGGAAATGTTTTTCATGCTACCTATTCTCCACAGAAAAAATAGTATTTAGAGTAACGAGGACACTTATCCCTAATAGGGGATTCCACCCTCCATGCCAGGGCGATTGTAGATTTGATCGTCGGATGGTCCAGGGTTCTCATCAATAAATGTTTGAATGAGTCTACCTAATATAACTGGAGGAAGATCCCCAATGGAAACCTCAGGAGCCTTATCATAGAAATAGTCAGCGAGTGCCTCAGCAACGGCAGTATCGGAATCATCGAAAAGGTTCTGTTGACCCCCAGCCTCCCGAGCTAAGTCAAGAAGTCTTTCTAGGTCAAAATTAGATTTCTTCTTCTGGATGGGGCCATATATCTCTCTGTCCAGACCGTTCTTCGTTGCAAATTTTCTAAAACTTGACATTATTTTCTCCTATTGGCTTTATTAATTTAGTGAGAGAAGTTTCTCATAAGTAAGTCTTTGGATCTTGCTCTTTACTCCCATCTGTGGTATCCTCTGGAGTAGTGGAAAGTCAGCGGATTGAGAAGTTTGGTCGCGTTGAGTGGCTGAACGAGAAAGGGCAGCATCACCGCATTGACGGCCCTGCGGTTGAGTACGCCAATGGTAATCGTTTTTGGTATGTCAATGGCAAGCGTCATCGCACTGACGGCCCTGCGTTTGAGTGGGCCAATGGTGATCGTTCGTGGTGGGTCAATGGTAAGCTCCATCGCACTGACGGCCCTGCGGTTGAGTACGCCAATGGTACTCAGGAGTGGTGGGTCAATGACAAGCTCCATCGCATTGACGGCCCTGCGATTGAGTACGCCAATGGTACTCAGGAGTGGTGGGTCAATGACAAGCTCCATCGCATTGACGGCCCTGCGGTTGAGTATGCCGATGGTGATCGTTACTGGTATGTCAATGGCAAGCGTCACCGCACTGACGGCCCTGCGTTTGAGTCCGCCAATGGTACTCAGGAGTGGTGGGAAAACGGCAAATGCGTCTACATCTACGATCCGAGGGCTGATGCGTAAGTACTATATAGAGACCAATCAGAATACTCTTCACGAAATAGCGAGTGTGTCTATTTATGGTGACAGCAGTTTTAGATGTTTATTAGAGGATAGTGTGCCTTATCACAATTCAAACTGGTTTGCTGTTCTACGGAGCTGGATTTCTCTAGATCGAAAATATACATGTTCCTATCATTTATATGATACAAATAACGACCTCGTTGCTAGACTCTCCGATGTTGTTTTAATGTGGGAAGAGGTTTAGATGACAAGATTTCTAGAGACCCATTCTGGAGAAATTCTAATAGTTGTTCATGAAGATCTTGTTCGTCTGAGTTATATAACGACTAGAGTGAACGGAGAACTTACTTTCTTTACTCCAAAGGAAGATGTTCGTTCTATTTGGGCAGAACGTTATGTACCCGAGCAGCTTAGCCTAGAGGATCTTATTTCCACGAACGTCGATTACGGCTTGTGAAGAATATCTCCATCTACTCAAGATCTTGAGATCGAATACTCTGAAGTCGAGGGGTCATAGGTCGCCAGGTACACCCGGTTCCATTGGTTTTCCCCATCGCAATACCATGTAAGCTCTATATCTGTTTTTAAAGGGACCCTATTCTCATCAACGATATACTCTTCATTCTGCTCATCGATAACCCTATCCGGATTTTCCCTTAAAATACTCGGCAGAACAATAGCCTCAGATATACAGGATATAACCCACCCAGTTCCTTCGTAATCAGACCTAATCTTATCCATGCCATATTGATATTCTTCATGGGCGTAATATAAGGCATTGTCCCTATTTGTCGTCCACATATCCTGTTTTTGAAAACGCGCAATATATCGTTGCATATACCCCAGATTAATAAAGTCGTCGGGCATATTCCGAATATCAGAGTCCAGTTCTAATATCTCTGAATCTCCACGATATATGGAGATCTCCTCGCCAGCGAGCCTAAGATTGAGATATTCTCCTAAGAAGTTTTTATCAAGATGCTTTGACGCAAATCTACGAAAAGATGACATATCGTATATTACATTCAGAGATCTTTCAATAGAGTGTATAATAGTCCGAGATGGCAAGAAGATTTTTCCGAAAAGTTTCAGATATCTCCAAATTTCTGAGCAGACACTCTTTTATCTATATTTTTGGGACTCCTAGCATCGCCCTACCCCTATCATATCTCCCGGCATATGTCAAGGGTATTGCGGGAGGGGTTTCCCCCTCCCGCTTGTTTCCCGTTCTCCTTTCTGCTAGGCGAGCGCAACTTCCAGCGCACGAAGTGTGGCCTGGTCAGAGTCTGCCACCTTCCCGCCGAGGATATTTTCCATATTGCGTATGGCGCGGGGCTTCTCGCCGTTGACCCGTGACTCGTGCAGCGTGTACGTATTGAACGCCTGGACGACGCCGAACGCGGTACCGCTCCACGGAGCGACGCGGGGGTCATTTGCATACAGAGAGGCGAGGGTATCCCGCTTCTTCTCCGCGAGAGTAACGGCGTTAGCCTTCGCTCCCTCGGCAGGCATCGGCGCGAGCGCGTCCAGTACCTTCGTCCAGACCTTTGGGGTGACTTCCGTGGCGCACCACTCCGCGACAAGAGCCGTGAAGTCGTCCGCGATCCCGGCCACGATTCCGAGAGCTTCGCGAGCGTCATTCAGCACGATTCGGCTGTTCTTCGTATGCTTGACGCGATACTTCCCGCGATTCTCTCCGAGGGCCATAGAGAGCGTGTTATCGCACACGACGACAGTGACGGTCTCCGCATAGGTTGACGCTACCGTGCCGTCATACGACGTTGTCGCGAGCATTGACGGGCGGAAACTAACTCCCTCGGCAGTGGAGACCGTCTCGGGGGTCTCAAGCTGTACCCATGCGACCGCACGATTTCGGAGCAGACCGGCAGAGCCGAACCCTAGTTCTCCTTTCGATGTATCGACAATAGAGGCAGGCCCGTCGATCAGCCATTCCCGGTAGTTGTGTCCCCGGTAACCCTCCTTGAAAATACCGAGGACGTCGTTATTGTCGGTGCAGACCATCGCCTGCCGTCCGTCGATCTCCTGCGGCTCTCCGTCTACCATGACGTATATAGGGCGAGATTCAACGCTAACGTCCAGCAGATTTTCCACGACGTCCAGCGGGATCGAACCGGGGTAATGATTCGTCGCTCCCTGCCGGTAGTGCCAAGCTGTGCCACGAGTATCGGTGTATCCAATGCGAGTCATCGTGTTCAGCCATTCCATTGTCTCGGCAGACATTTTCATTCTCCTTTTGGTCTTTTTTGGTCTTGCTTTTGTAGTCTAGCACGTCGGCAGGAAAAGTCAAATAGAAAACGGGAGGGGGTTTCCCCCTCCCGCTTGTTTTCCCTTTTGTTTTGTGCTAGGGGAGAATGACCCGACCATCTGCAAGAAGCTCTACAATGCTGGAAAGACGCACCGACCAATAGTGCCACTTTCCATCAGCTCCCGCGTCAGACACGTTGTGGCGCGAGTCTCCATCGACCCTCTCCTGCGTTCGATCATCCGAGGCGATAATGCGTCCCCGGAGAGTGACGTACTCCTCGCCATTCTTAGCAATCCAGATGTAAGTGCCGTGAGTCTTGTGCTTGGCAACGATTCCGTTTGCTGTCACCTTCGTAGGAGCTTCGTCGGTCACCCGATTCCATGTCACCGTAAGAAAGTTCTGCTTACGTGCAACTGCGTCAATCATTTCCTTTAGGTCGGACATTATTCCTCCTGGTCTTTCGTTGTTTGCCTCTAGATCCTAGCATCCACTATAGGTATCTGTCAAGTTCTCTCTATAGACACTCTCTTTAGAGATACGAAAGTCTTTAGTATTATTTTTGTTGTTCCCGAGTTTTCTAGTTTCCCTTCGCGAAGCTTAGACCCGGCACCGCACTTCTCGGCAGGCAGGCTATAACCAAATCCCGGCATCTTAGACGGGTTAGACAGACCACCAACGGCGAGCTTCGTCGCGCCGATCATGCGGACGGCCCCAGTCCGAACATGAAGAGGAACACGAAGAGCGCCGCGACAGAGAACCACAGCCACAGCCTTGCGCGCAGTGACAGAACCGCTGGCATTACGAGGAGATGATTCCGAACGAAACCCATGCGGAAGATCCTTTCGACTAGATGGCGATTACCCCTTGCAAGGACAATGTAGCGGAAAACTAGGGGGATGTCAAGAAGATCTTGACAGCCCTTCTAAATCTCGCAAGTTTCAAGTTCGGACAGACAGATAAACTCTGTACCATCAATGATTTCCTTATAGGAAATATGATGATGCCCGAAGATCCACTTAGTTGGTCTATGGATTTCAAACATACTTTGCAAACATTGTGCCGTTTTACTCGGTGCAAACGTAGAATGATGTGAGTGTATCAGGGGAATGATACACGATGGGGCCTCATGACTTAGAACGATTTTGGGCTTAGTTTCCATATAGAGTATTCGAGCATCAAGCATATCCCTATATGAGAGTTCTTCGTCTCTCCACCAGGATACACCTTCCACTCTATGCGCTTTATCGATAGAGTCTCCACCACTAACAAAGAAAATCTCTTTATCTTCAAGGTAACCATAGTCACCGAGATAGTTGAGAGATCCTTTACAGATTGCAGGGCTGTCGTGATTACCACGAATGAACTTATGCTGCAACGGAATGGTATTTAGATTCTTCGTACTAGAGAATCCATAACCAAAATCACCTATTTGGATAGATTCGTCCGAGCTACTAATAAGCTCAAGGTACTTATCTACCTTTCCATGAATGTCTCCGATTATCAGCATTTGGTTCCTTTCCTTAGTCATAGGAGCAATATAGCACATTCCTCCACTCAATGCAGTGCAGGGCCGTCAGTGCGGTATGTCAAGGGTATTGCGGGAGGGGTTTCCCCCTCCCGCTTGTTTCCCGTTCTCCTTTCTGCTAGGCGAGCGCAACTTCCAGCGCACGAAGTGTGGCCTGGTCAGAGTCTGCCACCTTCCCGCTGAGGATATTTTCCATATTGCGTATGGCGCGGGGCTTCTCGCCGTTTACCCGTGACTCGTGCAGCGTGTACGTATTGAACGCCTGGACGACGCCGAACGCGGTACCGCTCCACGGAGCGACGCGGGGGTCATTTGCATACAGAGAGGCGAGGGTACCCCGCTTCTTCTCCGCGAGAGTAACGGCGTTAGCCTTCGCTCCCTCGGCAGGCATCGGCGCGAGCGCGTCCAGTACCTTCGTCCAGACCTTTGGGGATACTTCAGTGGCGCACCATTCCGCGACAAGAGCAGTGAAGT
>Ga0194048_10000223_pt1 | contig 26122 bp, 23 predicted proteins | sample JunL225m_MetaG_FD_161685 | JGI IMG/M metagenome (GOLD analysis project Ga0194048, IMG submission 161685) | Anoxic zone freshwater microbial communities from boreal shield lake in IISD Experimental Lakes Area, Ontario, Canada - Jun2016-L222-5m | ecosystem: Environmental > Aquatic > Freshwater >...
CCCTTAACCAGTTCCAGAAGCTGACGACCGAGATCATCAAACAGGCCTCAGAGCAGCAGGCCAAGCAGCTGCTGGAGATGAACCGCACTATCACCGAGATGCAGAAGTCGATCGCCGGCTCCGAGGCCGAGGCCGAAGGCGCCGAAAAACTTGCTGAGGCCGAAGCGCGAGGCACCGCCAAAGGCCGTAGCTACGAAGAGCAGGTCGCAGACGCGATCGCGACGATCGCACAAGGCCGCGGCGACAGCGCTGAGGCGGTCGGCGAGAAGACCGAGGGCGGCGGCAAGAAGGGTGACGTCGTAGTCGAGATTGAAGCCCAGAGCGGCCCGGCCCGCGGCCGAATTGCATTTGAAGCAAAGAACGTAAAAGACTTCCCGCGAAGCAAGATGATCACGACGCTCGATAGCGCCCGCGAACAACGCAGCGCAGGCTACGCCGTGCTCGTAGTTCCTACCGATCCCCAGGTTCCCGCCAACACGCGCGTACTCGAGGAGATCCACGGCGACAAGCTCGTAATTACTTACGATCCCGATGCCGATTCGACGCTGGTTTTGGAAACCGGCTACGCCTTGGCACGGGCGCGCTTATTGATGGGCCGCGCGGAAACTGGCGATGTTGACGTGGCGGCGGTTACCGAAGCCACCGAGAAGGCGATCGAAATACTCGCATCGGTGAAGAAGATCAAAGCCTCTCTGACAAGCGCCAAAACTCAGATTGACACCAGTGCGAGTTCGGTAGACGACATGGCCAACCGAGTCCGCGAGCAACTCGACGCGATTCGCGAACTGACGCGCAGCGCCGACGCGGACGAAGTAGACGCGGACTAAGCGAGCTCAGCGGCTGTCGCCGGCGTCATCGTCGTCGGCGCCTGCCAGGCGATCACGACCACGCTGCACGGCTGAGATGAACTTCGAGAGGTTGGTTTCAAGCGTTCCGAGGATCTCGTCGGCGTAATCTTCTGCGCCGAGGCGGATCTCGCGCTCGCGCACCTTCGCCTCTTCCATGATGTCGTCGGCGGCGCGCTCTGCTTCACGCGTGACGGCCTCGCCCGCAATTAGCTGCGCCTGCTTCTCGTGGCCTTCCTTGATCACACGCTCGGCTTCACGCTTCGCTTCGGCAAGCATCTCTTGGCGTTCCTTGACGATCCAGCGGGCCTGTTTGATCTCTTCCGGGATCGTGGCACGCATCTGATCGAGGATGTCGTAGATCTCCTCTTTGTCCACACGAACCTGGTCGGTGAGCGGCACCGGCTTGGCGTTGTGGATCAGATCATCAAGTTTGTCGATTAGTACGAGAACGTCCATAGCACGGTGCCTTTCGCTAGCGAGCGAGTTCTTCCTTCAGTCGGGCTGCAACTTTTGGTGTGACTAGTTCGTCGATGTTCCCACCGAAGATCGCCAATTCCTTGATACCACTGGAACTAAGGAAGCTGTATTGCGGGCTGGCCATCATGTAGAGCGACTCTACATCGGGAGCCTGTTGGCGGTTTAGCTGGTTCATTTCAGTTTCGTATTCAAAGTCTGAGATCGCGCGGAGACCCTTGACGATCGTCTTCGCGCCGATTTCGCGAGCGTAGTCGACGATCAGAGTGTCAAACGAAGCGGCGCGAACGTTGGGGAGGTCGGCGGTGGCGTCCTCGATGAACTCAATTCGCTCTTCGGGAGTGAAGAGCGTCGAGCCCTTTCGTACCGGGTGGTTTACGACGGCGACGACGACCTCGTCGAAAATCTCGGCGGCGCGCGCGATCACATCAACGTGCCCGCGAGTGATCGGGTCATAGGAACCGGGGCAGACTGCGATCTTCTTGGAGTTGGTCATTGTTGGTGGATTCGTATCAGGGTGTCGCCGTATCGGCGCTCGTCGATCATTGGTATTTCGAGTTCAAGCGGCTGACGCCGGTCGCTCTCGGTTACGACTCTCGCATCTGGAGCGAGAATCGATCCGATTAGTTTCGCAGCGTCAGCGCCAAGCATCGCAGGCTGGCGGTATGGAGGGTCTAAGAAGAGTAGATCGTATGTCTCCGCGGCCTTCGCTGCGTGCTCGAGCGCTTTCTGCGCGCTGCCGCGAATCAGCCGCGCCTGCGGCTCCGCGAGCCCAAGCTCCGCGAGGTTCGCCACGATCACCTTTGCTGCGCCGCGGTCTCGCTCAACGAGAACAGCGCTGGCCGCACCGCGTGAGAGCGCTTCGATCGCCAGAGCACCGGAGCCAGCGTATAGGTCAAGCACGCCGAGCCCGTCTATGGGGCCAAGCAGAGCGAAAAGCGATTCGCGGACTCGGTCGCTGGTTGGGCGCGTAACCGAGCTACTTGGCGATTGAAGCTTGCGGCCACCAAGCGATCCGGCGACTACTCGCATCAGGCGGGAATCGCGGTCGCTAGCAGCGAACCTCTCGCCCGCTCCAACGCCTCGCGCAGCGGCACATGCTCAGGCAGCTGCAGCTCTGGGTCGGCCTCAAGAATCTCCCTTGCGCTTAGCCGGGCCCGCTCCAGCAGCTCGCCGTCCTCTGGCATCGAAGCGAACCTGAAGGCCGCCATCCCCGACTGACGAGTGCCGGTTAGCTCGCCTTCGCCACGGATCTGAAGATCGACCTCGGCCAGCTTGAAGCCATCGTTCCAAGTCGAGAAGGCACTCAGCCGCTCCGATTCCTTCGGTCCAAAGCAGATGCAGACCGAGGCGTGCTCGCCACGGCCAATTCGCCCGCGCAGCTGATGGAGCTGCGAAAGCCCGTAACGCTCTGCGTTCTCGATCAGCATCACGGTCGCGTTGGGCACGTCGACGCCGACCTCGATCACGGTCGTGGCGACGAGCACGTCAACCTCGCCGGCTTTGAAGCTGCGCATCGCCTCGGCCTTCTGCGCCGAAGGCATCTGGCCGTGGATCAGCGCGACGTTGAAGTCCTCAAACTCTTCGGCGCTGAGCCGCTCGAATTCTGCCGTAGCGGCCCGCGCAGCGAGCGCGTCGGACTCCTCAACGAGCGGGCAGACCACGTACGCTTGGCGGCCGGCGCGCAGCTCCTCGCGAATTCGCTCATACGCTCGCGCGCGATCACGCTCGCCTGAGGCCAGGTGGGTCGCGATCGGCTCACGCCCTTTCGGCAGCTCGCGCAGCTCGGTTACATCGAGGTCGCCGTAGCCGAGCAGCGCCAGCGTCCGTGGGATCGGCGTCGCCGTCATGTGAAGCACGTGCGGAGCGGCAGTGCCGGTAGGCCCAGCTGCCTTCGCGTCGAGCGCCGTCCGCTGGCGCACACCGAAGCGGTGCTGCTCATCGACGACGACGACAGCGAGCCGGTCGAATAGAACGTCATCCTCGATGAGAGCGTGGGTGCCGACGACGATTGAGAGCTGCCCAGATGCCAGCTTGCCCAGCAGATCGCGCCGCCGCGCGGCCGCAGTGGAGCCGGTCAGAAGCTCGACCGGTACTGCTTGGCCCGGCATCAATTCCTGCAATGTGGCGAAGTGCTGGTTGGCGAGCGTCTCAGTCGGCGCCATCAGCGCTGCTTGGTAGCCATTCTCGACCGCGCGCAGCATCGCCGCTAGGGCGACAACCGTCTTACCGGAGCCGACCTCGCCCATTAGGAGACGTTGCATTGGGTGACCACGGGCGATGTCGCCGAGAACCACGCCGACAGCTCTCTGCTGGTCGCCGGTCAGCTCAAACGGCAACTGCTGCTCAATCCAATCGTCGACAAGATTGGAAGCCCCTGCCCCATCTGCCTGCTGCAACTGCGGCGCCTTGACTTCTTCGGCGCGGCGCGCACGGCGGCGCAGCAGATCAAGCTGGACATAGAGCAGCTCGTCGAATGCGAGCCGCTGGCGCGCCGGCTCAAGCTGCCCAGCGTGGCCAGCTAGAAGCGCCGAGGGCATGTCAGGCAGGCGATGACGCGCGCGCAGCCGCCCCGGCAGCGGATCGGGGGCCAACCGTGCGGCGCCTAGGTGCTCACGAACAACGGCAAGGATCTGCGTTGATGAGAGCCCTTCCGCGGCCGGGTAATGCGCGACCTCGTCGCCGGCGCCGATCTCGTCGGCGGTCGGTGCGTGCGAGCTAACGCGGAAGCGATTGCGCGCTTCGTAGGTTCCGTGCAGAACAAGCCGAGTTCCGGCCGGGTACTTCTTCACTAGCCAAGGTTGATTGAAAAAAGTGACTTGGAGCGGGCCTGTCTCGTCGAAGACGAGAGCTTCGACGAGCGGCCGCATTCCGCGCCGGCGAACCGGCCGCGAGCTGATCGAGCGAACCTCAACCACAACCGTTGCCTGCTCGCCGGCGACCAAGGTCGCGACAGTGCGCGCTTCACGCCGATCACGTGGCAGGTGCTCAAGAAGAGCTCCAACCGTTGTCAGGCCGAGGTGCTCCGCGCCTTCATCCGCCTTGCGGCCGCCAAACGACGGGCGCTCAGCGAGCGCCTTCTCCGAAGGCCAACGCAGCGGAGCGCCGATCAGCTGCTCGTGATCCAACGGCGCGCCGTCGCCAAGTCCGCGAGGCGTGTAATCCACGGCCTAATCGTCAACTACTCAGCGGACAACAGCCACCAGCGGCTCGGTTGGCCGCCTTCGTGATGCTCAAGTTCAATCGCCCCAGCGACCAACTGCTCAACCCCGCCAGCGTCGATCGGTGCCCCAGCGCCGGCAATCACGGTCAACAATTCGCTGCCTGGACTCAAGGCTTCGATCACGAGCTTCAAGGTCGCAGCTGGCTCGCCCCAAGCGATCAGCTCATCACCGACATAGCCAACCGCTTCCCCCTCATCAAAGCGCCCTTCGCCATCGGCGCGCGCGGCGCGCGCCACGCTGCCACTGCGGACCTGTTCCAAAATCTTGTCGAGCTCGGCGACGTTCTCGGCGGCTGAGAGATCGGGGCGAGCGGCGACGACCGCAGCGAGCCCGGTCTGCATCTCGCTCGACTGAGCAACCCAAACGACCCGCTCCGACATCTCGGCAGCAGCCTGAGCGGCCATGAAGACATTGCGGCTGTTTGGCAGCACCACCACCTCATCTGCCGCAACGGAATGAATGCCGGCGAGGATTTCGTAGGTCGAAGGGTTCAGCGTCTCGCCGCCGTCAAGGACGTGAGCGCCGAGCGAGCGATATAGGTCCGCGATCCCCTCTCCCGCGACAATCGCAAGCATGCCGCAGCGCGCGTGCGCTGGTGCGTCGCCCGACAACCGTTGATCGCGGTCAGCGATCTGCGTCGACATATCGGCAACGTCGAGCCGTGATACCTGGCCACCGCCGTCGAAGAGCGCCGTTGCCGATTCCGGCTGATCGGTGTGGACGTGAACCCGCAGCGTGACCTGATCTCCGACAACGAGAACCGAATCGCCAAGCTGCTCGAGCAGAGCGATGTAATGGTCGCAATCGGCCAGCCGCTCTTCTCCACTTGCGCTGACCGCAAAGTTGGTGCAGAAGCGAAACGTTGACGACTGGTGCTGAGGCTCGCTGGAGCGAGCCGGCGCAGCGTGCCTCTCAATCGAGAGGCCTTGCTCACCACGCAACGCAGTTACGCAGCCGGCGAACAGCACGACGACGCCGTAACCGCCGGAGTCGACGACGCCCGCTGCTTTGAGAACTGGCAACAGCTCAGGGCCGCGGCGGACCGACGCCTCGCCGGCGACGACTGCGACCTCGAGCAGATCCGCGATCCGCAGGTTCTGCTCCTGCGGCGTCGCGTCTGCAGGCATCGGCTCAAGCCCATCGAGTGCGCCCGTTACGGCCGTCGCCATGTCCGCCATGACGGTCAGAATCGTGCCCTCAGCAGGCTCGCGCACTGAGGCGTAGGCGCGCTCGGCCGCGCGCTGCATCGCGACCGCGATCAGCACCGGATCAACCAACACGCCGGGGCGGGAAATGAGCTCCTCAGCAGCCCCTCGGATCAGCTGCGACAGAATAACGCCGCTATTTCCGCGCGCGCTCAGCAGCGCAGCGCGGGCAACGAGATCAACGATCTCCTCACGGCCGATCTCGTCGAGCGAACTGCCACCCGACTCGTCGGCAAGCCGGTCGAGCTCGCTTAGGCAGCCCTCGATCGTCAGGACCATGTTGTCGCCGGTGTCTCCGTCGGCAACGGGGAAGACGTTTAGGTCGTTGATCTCAGAGCGTCGGTCCTCGAGCGCTACGAGCGCGCCGCCAAGAATCGCGCGGAAGCGGAGCAGGCTGGAGTTTGAATTCGATTGCGGCACTGCGCCGCAGAGCCTAAAGGGCCTTCTGGACCTTGTCGGCCTTCAGGCAGCGCGTGCAGACGTATTCGCGGCGCGGCGCTCCGTTAACCACGATCCGCACCTTCTGCAGATTCGGGTTAAAACGGCGGCGTGTCGCGACCATCGAGTGGCTTCGGCTGTTGCCGAACGCAGGTCCTTTTCCGCAGCTGTGACATACCTTGGCCATTGCGTTGCGGAGTGTAGCGCTCGGCTGGCCGGTTCACAGTCTCGCAGCGGCCCGGGACACGGACGAGCTAGCTCAGCCGTCGCTCAGCCGTGCGCGCAAGCCTTCCAGCGCCAGCAGCGCCTCAGCGGCGTTGCGACCGCCGTCGCGAACGCCGCCCCCAGAGCGCTCTAGCGCCTGCTCCATTGTCTCAACGGTCAATACGCCAAACGAGCAGGGCACTCCAGTTTCAAGCGAAACGCCTTGAATCCCTCGGGCAGTCTCAGCGCATACGTAGTCGTAATGGTCGGTCTCGCCGCGGATTACGGCGCCGAGGCAGGCGACACCATTGAAGCGTCCCGACTGCGCACAAAGCTTGGCCGCCGCTGGAAGCTCAAAGGCGCCAGGAACCTCGAAGCACTCAGCCGGCTCGCAGCCAGCCTCAACCAGCCTGGCCTGCGCGCTGGCGGTGAGTCGCTGCGCTAGCTCCGGGTAAAACTGAGCGCAGACGATCGCGTAGCGCTCACTCATCGCCGTCTCGCTCTTTCGCTACACGGTCATGTTCGCGCTCAGCGTGAATCATCTCCTCGTCGAGATTGAGTCCCTGATGGTGGAGCGTGTGGCCCATCCGCTGCCGCTTCGTCTCGAGATATTGCGCGTTGTGCTCGTTAGAGGCTGGCTCGATCGGAATCTGCTCGCTGACCGAGAGTCCATAGCCTTCGAGCCCGTGAATCTTCTTCGGGTTATTGGTCAGAATTCGAATTGAGCTGAGTCCGAGATCGACGAGAATCTGCGCACCGATTCCGTAGTCGCGCAGGTCGGCTGGCAACCCGAGCTTGAGGTTCGCATCGACCGTGTCGTAGCCCTCCTCCTGAAGCTTGTAGGCCTTCAGCTTGTTGAGCAGCCCTATCCCCCTGCCCTCCTGTGCGAGGTAGAGCAAAACTCCCTGCCCCTCCTCTTCGATCACGGCTAGCGCGGCGGCCAACTGGTCGCCGCAATCGCAGCGCAGCGAGTGGAAGACGTCGCCTGTCAAACACTCCGAATGGACGCGAACGATTACGTCGCTCTTGCCGTCAACCTCGCCCTTGACCAGCGCCACATGGTGCTTATCGTCGACCAGCGAGCGGTAACCGACAACGCTGAAGTCACCGAACGCCGTCGGCATAGCCGTCGATACAACGCGCTCAATAAGTTCGTCGTTTTTGCGCCGGTAGGCGATCAAGTCGGCGATCGTCAGCATCTTCAGGTCGTGCAGTTCGCAGTAAGCCTTTAGATCATCGACGCGCGCCATCGAGCCGTCGTCATTCATGATTTCGCAGATCACCCCTGACGGCGTGCAGCCGGCGAGCCGCGCCAAGTCAACGCTCGCTTCGGTGTGGCCGGTGCGCTCGAGGACGCCGCCCGGCTTTGCCTTCAGCGGGTTGACGTGGCCACCTTTGACGATCGCCTCAGGGCCATTCTTCGGATCGCTTGCTACACGGATAGTCTGCGCGCGATCGGCTGCGCTGATGCCCGTCGTGACGCCTTCACGGGCCTCGATCGTGACCGTGAATGGCGTCTCATACGGGGTCTCGTTCTTGGCCGTCATCAGCTCAAGGTCGAGTTCCGCGCAGCGCTCCGGCGTGAGCGCGAGGCAGATCCAGCCGCGCGCGTGCTTGGCCATGAAGTTGATCGCTTCCGGCGTGACGTGTTCAGCCGCCATCACCAGATCACCCTCGTTCTCGCGGTCCTCGTCGTCGACTACGACGACCATCCGGCCGGCGGCGATCTCGGCCAGCGCCTCGTCAACGGTCGCGAAGCGGTAATCGGTCTCTGCGGAATTTGTCATTGCGTTTTCGCAACCAGCCTCTCGACGTACTTGGCGAGGATGTCAACTTCGATGTTGACGCTGCGGCCAGCCTGCGCGCCGGCAAGGTTAGTGCGTTCGACTGTTTCCGGGATCAGCCAAACGTCGAAGCTCTGCTCGTCAATGCGGGCCACGGTCAAGGAGACGCCGTCGAGCGCAATCGAACCCTTCTCGGCGATGTAACGCATCAGCTCGGCCGGAGCCGACAGCGTTACGACCAAAGCAATTCCTTCTTCGCGGACGGCTGCGATCTGACCGACGCCGTCAACGTGGCCTTGAACAATGTGACCACCGAGATGACCGTTGGCGCGAACCGGCAACTCGAGGTTGAGCGCCGTCCCCGCGACGGCATCGCCGAGCGAGCTGCGACTGAGCGTCTCGTTCATCGCGTCGGCTGAAAAGCTGCCCTCACCGATTTCAGTCGCAGTCAGACAGACGCCGTTGACGGCGACCGAGTCACCCTCAGAGATCTGAGCGACTAGCGCGCTACGAATCGTTAGCCGCGCGCCAAGATCATTACTTTCAAGCGCGGTTAGCTCGCCGAGGTCTTCGATTAGGCCGGTAAACATTGCTACCACTCTCGCAGTCGCGCCGTAAGCAGAATGTCGCCTGCGACCTGCTCGGCCGTTAGCGAGATTGCCCGTGTCGCATCGGCGATCAGCGTCGCGCCCATCCCTTCGATCGGATCACGGGCGCTGCCGCCGCCAATCACCAGCGGCGCGACGAACAGGCGCACCTCATCGATCTCACCGGCGTCAAAGAAGGCGCCGGCAAGGTGCGGGCCGCCTTCGAGCAGCACCGCGGTTATCGGCTCCCCTAGGCTGCCAAGCTGATTGAGTGCGTCGCTTACGCGCAGCGGCTCGTTTTCACCACTCGCGACGAGCACCTGAACGCCGGCCGCTTCTAGCGCCTCAACCGCGTTTCGCGGAGCGGCGCGCGAAGTGACCACGATCAGTTCACCCTCCGACGACTGCGCGACCAACTGCGAGTCGAGTGGCAGACGAGCGGCCGAATCGAAGACCACGCGGCGCGGCTGCTTCTCGGCGCCGGGCGTTCGCACTGTCAGCTGCGGGTCATCGGCCAGCGCCGTGCCAATTCCTACCGCGACAGCATCGACTTCGGCCCGCCACCCGTGGACAAGTTCGCGACTGCTGGCGTCTGAGATCCATTGCGAATCGCCTTCGCGCGTTGCGACCTTGCCGTCGATGCTCATAGCTGACTTGAATAAAATCCAAGGCTTACCGCTGCGCGCGTGTTTGCGGAAGGCCTGGTTCTCAAGCCGCGCGATGGCCGCAATTTCGCCGCTCGCGACTTCGACTTCGATCCCTTCGTCACGCAGAATTCCGAGCCCTCGCCCACTGGCCTTCTCTGTCGGATCGTCGCTGGCCACTACCACCCGCGCAATTCCGGCGGCGAGAATTGCGTCGGTACAAGGCGGTTGCTTGCCTGCGTGGCAGCATGGTTCAAGTGACACGTAAAGCGTTGAACCTTTCAGCGCCAGATCGCCACAGTCGGCGATCGCATTGACCTCGGCGTGGGCCTCGCCGTAGCGCTCGTGAAAGCCCTCCCCTAAAACCTCACCGTCACGGGCAATCACAGCGCCAACCTGCGGGTTTGGGCTGACGTTGCCGATCCCGCGTCGACCAAGCTCGATCGCCCGGGCGAGCAGTTCATCATCGCGAGTCGAGACGCTTGGTGCCATTACGTATGGAGGATAGAGTCGCAGCGGCTTCCTCACCGGCAGCGACCGTACACGGCATATAGATCGTTGGCGGCAATCGGCCGATAGCCGGTCGGAGGAATGTTCTGTAGCGCCTCTTCTGCGCTAGTTCCGTCGGGGTTCAGGCCATCGCGCAAGAAGACGGTCGCGTTCGCTGCGAGGACTGCGATTCCGCTCGAAACTTTTGATGCGGCAGCTACGTCGCTGCGGGCAACGACGCGATCGGCCGGAAGGTCCATGATCCAGCGCACGTTAGGAACGAGACGGTGGTTGCTGGTTAGAACGGAACCGCACTCCGCCACGCGCCGAACGCCAGGCTGGTCCAGCAGCGCCGCCAGCGCACGTTCGGAGTCACCGCGAAAGCTGACGACTGAGAAAACTCGCCCGACGTCGACGGTTCGAAGCGTGATCACGATCGCCAGCAGGATTCCCAAGCTGCTGACGCCGACCCAAAGCATCCGCAACCGGCCGGGCTGCAGAACGCTGAAGCCTGCAAGCGTAAAGCCAGCGAAGACCATCAACATCATCGATGGCGCCAGCAGGTAGCGCTTTACGACCGAGAACCCGCCGACACCAAGCAGCAGGAAGGTCGCCAGCCCGACGATGAACAGCGCAAGAGGGACACGGATCCGAGTCGGCACGAGCCAGCCCGCGAGCGCAATCCCAAGCAATCCAGTGAATGCCAGTGGCGCGCTCAGCAGCTCAGAGAGAAAACCGACCAGCGCGCTTGGCACCTGCCCTGCTCCCTGCTGGCGGCCGAGCTCCTCAGCGAGGTCGCTGGTGTGGCTCTGCGAAAAGAGCGGATCGCCAGTGACGGAATAGTCAAGCCCAACCCAAACCAAGGGAGCGACCAAGACCAAGGCAGCGTTCCCGATCCGTTGGCGCCATGAGAGGGCTGGGAAGAGCCAAAGCCAGTAGAGACCACTGAGGATCCAAGCCTCCGGCCGCAGAAGGCCAGCAAAAGCCAAGATCGCAAGCACCGAAGTGCCGCGGCGCGATTTCGAAACTTCCAGCGCCGCCGCCCAAACGACAAGAGCGATGTAGGGAATATCGATGTAGGCGCGGGCTGCAAGTAGTGGGAAATTGAAGCGCGTAACGATGATCACGGCGGCGGCAAGACCGACGAGCGGAGTGAACGCTCGCCGCCCGAGTTGGTAGAAGCCCGCGACAAGTACCAGAAACGAGCAGAGCGTCGCGAAGACCATCATCCGGTCCCCGGCCCGACCAAAGAGCGCAAAGAAGACTCCGAAAAGAAGACCCAACGGATGCTCTGTCGGAGCCCGGTAGACGGCAAAGCCCGGCAGCTGGCCGGAAAGGATCTCGCGGCCCCAGATCAGCGAATAGGTCGAGTCGTAGTTGGTGTAGGTCGGCACCAGCAGCGCGCCGCCGAGGACGACCACCGTTAGGAGCACAAACAGAATTACCGGCCAATGCAGCTTGGCCGCGCTTGCGGTGATCGGAGACGAGGCAGTGGTCACGGTTGTGGCGCCAGCTTTACAAGGGGCTACGGGCGTAGGGCGATAGTACGGGGACTGCCTAGATATCGCGCCCTCTGGTCGGCCACTTTCAGCCTCGACCAGTCAGGTGCGTACGATTGGCAGCGGATGAAACTGATCATTCAAATTCCCTGCCTCAACGAAGAGGCGACCCTCCCTGCGACGCTTGCCGATCTGCCACGCCAAGTTGATGGCATAGATGACGTTGAGTGGCTGGTGATCGACGATGGCTCAACCGACAACACGGTTGAGGTCGCGCGCGACAGCGGCGTCGACCACATAGTCCGCCTGACCAAGAACCGCGGCCTCGCCGCCGGCTTTCAGGCTGGCCTCGACGCATGCTTGAAGCTCGGCGCAGACGTGATCGTCAACACCGACGCAGATAACCAGTACTACGGCGCCGACATCGCTCTGCTCGTCGCGCCGATCGTTGAAGGACGCGCGGACATGGTTGTCGGCGATCGCCAGACCGACACGATCGAACACTTCTCGCCGCTTAAGAAGCGCCTTCAGAAGCTCGGCTCCTGGGTCGTGCGCCAGGCTTCAGAAACCGACGTTCCCGATACGACCTCGGGCTTCCGCGCCTACAACCGCGAAGCAGCGCTGCAGATGGCGGTCGTATCGCGGTTCACCTATACGTTGGAGACGATCATTCAGGCTGGCAAGCTACTGGTGGCAGTCGAAGATGTGCCGGTCCGCACGAACCCGAAGACGAGGGAATCAAGACTGTTCCCGTCAACTTGGTCGTATGTGCGGCGCAACGGTGTCTCAATCTTCCGTATTTACGCGCAGTACGAGCCGATGCGCGTCTTCGCAACCGCTGCCGTGGTTCTCATGGTCGCGGCGCTAATCCCGTTCACGCTTTTCTTCATCAATTGGGTCGAAGGTGACGGCGCCGGCCACATCCAATCGCTGATCTTCGGCACGGTGCTCTTCAACGCAGCCGTAGTGATGGGAGCGTTGGCGGTAATCGGAGACCTGATGCATGCCCAACGGATCATGAGCCAGCGGATCTTCGAGCGCGTGCGCCGAGTTGAACTCGAGCTTGGCGTGCCACCGTCGCATTACGAGCCCGGCAGCCAACCAACAGGTCAGGCAGCGACCACAGGTGCGCACTCGGCGCCACCACCCGATGAGGAACGAAGTGGCGACAGCACGCGGCAGGTAATCGGCTCATGAGCTCCAACGTTACGGTCGACAGCGAAGGCACCGTCACCGGCAACACGTTTGACAAGTACGGCTCGCAGAACCCAGTTGTCCGGCGCCTGATGGCGCGCTTTGAGCGCGACCTGAATTGCTGCTACGCGGCCGCCGCGCCGACCTCAATCCTCGACGTGGGCTGCGGCGAGGGAGTACTCACTCACGAATGGGCTGGCCGCCTCGGTGACGGACGGATTGTTGGAGTAGACCTCGATGATCCGCTGCTCAGCGCTCAGTGGCAGCAGCGCCAAGCCCCAAACCTCGAATACCGCGTGATGAAGGGTGAGCGGCTCGACTTCGCGGATAACGAATTTGACACGGCGAGCGCGATCGAAGTCCTCGAGCACGTCAGCGACCCGGAGATGGTCCTCTCCGAGATGGCTCGCTGCGCTGAGCGTTGGATCATTGTTTCGGTCCCACGCGAGCCACTGTGGAGGATCACAAACGTTGCCCGCGGGGCCTACTGGCGAGAGCTTGGGAACACGCCCGGCCACGTGAACCACTGGTCAAGTAACGGGTTTCGTAAGCTGCTCTCGCGCTATGGCACGGTAGTTGAGCTTCGCCACCCCTTCCCGTGGACCATGTCGGTCGTCCGCCTCGGTGACTGACGCCGACGAAGTGAGCGCTGACGTACCCAGCCCTGCTGCTGGCTACGGACAAGGCGCGCGAGTACTAGCCGTCGGCATCGGTGCGACCGGGCTGCTCACGTTTCTTTTTTTTGCGCTTTCGTCACACCTTCTGACGGCTAGCGAGTACGGCGAGATCAGCGTCCTCTGGGCAACGCTCTTCATCGTCATCTCCGTTATCTACCGCCCGGTGGAACAGCTGCTCTCACGAACGATCGCCGATCGCCGTGCACGTGGCGCTCACCACAGCCACCCGCTTCGCGGGCCAATCTTGATTCAGCTCGGATTCGCCGTTGGTTTTCTTCTAGTAGCGCTAATTTTCAACGCGCAAATCGAAAACCTCCTCGGCGGCTCATCGACGCTCTATTGGATATTCGTTGCGGCGGGGCTGGCGTACGCAGCCAGTTACTTTGCGCGCGGCTACTTTGCCGGCCACCAGTGGTTCATGCTCTACGGAGGACTGGTGCTCTTTGAGGCCAGCTCAAGGGTCTGCTTTCCGCTCGCCGCGCTGATCGGGATTGGTGGCGGGCAGGAGCAGATTGCGCTCGGGATCGCTGCCGCGCCGCTCGCGTCGCTACTCGTAGTTCCGTGGGCGATAGCCCGCCACACAAGCCTTGACCGTGGTGCCCCCGCCCCCGATCTGGCTCCAATAGTGGGTACCGGCGTCGGTTTTGCGGCGTCGGTTGCGGTAGTTCAGCTGGGCGAGCAGACGCTGCTTAATGCTGGCGTGATCGTCGCCGACTCGGTAGCCGGCGCCGCGAGCGCAGGCGCGGTGTTTAGCGTCTTGCTGATAACGCGCGCGCCGCTGCAGCTATTTCAGGCTGTTCAGACGACACTACTACCGCACCTTGCAGGCCTCGAAGCGGCCGAGGGTGGTGAAGCCTTCTCACGCGCGATCGCCGTTACGGTCAAAGCGGTCGTGGCCTTCGCTGCGGTTGCCGCGGCGGTGATGCTGGTAGCGGGCCCCGCGCTGATGCAGCTGCTGTTCGGCAGCGACACGACTTACGGCCGCTGGGGCCTCGCAGTCGTCGCCGTCGGCATGGGCTTCCACCTGATGGCAGGAACGCTAAACCAGGCCTCGCTAGCGCGCGGACGGGCGGCGGCGGCTGGTGCCACATGGATGATTGTTGCGCTGGCTTTCGTGGCTTGGATGTTCGTTCCGCTAATCAGCGAGGTTCTGCTTCGCGCTGAGCTCGGCTATGCGGTCGCCGCGGCAGTGCTGTGCGGCGTGCTCTTCGCTCTTTACCGACGGCCACCCGGCGGCGAGGCTCTAGTTGCGGGCTTGCGCAGCGTTGAGGATGTCGTTGAAGGCTCGAGCAGGATCATCCTGACCGAAGATCGCTGACCCGGCAACTAGGCGAGTCGCGCCGGCAGCGACGCAAAGCCCAGCCGTCTTCTCGTCGACCCCGCCGTCGACTTCGATTACAACCTCGTCGCCGACGATTGCCCGCAGTCGAGCGATCTTCTCGATCGAGCTGGGAATGAAGCTCTGCCCACCCCACCCCGGGTTGACGGTCATGCATAGCGCCAAGTCTGGTTCGACCTCCTCGTAGATCGCGAGCGGCGTCGCGGGGTTGACGGCGAGCCCTGCCTGGCAGCCGTGCGAGCGAATCAGATCGAGTGCGTAATCGACCGCCGGAGTCGCCTCGGCGTGGATGATGATCGTTCCAGCGCCGGCTTTCGCGAACGACTCGACCTGGAGCGACTCCGGACGGTCGACCATCAGGTGGACTTCTAGGTGGAGGCCCATGTCGCGCAGTGCCTCGCAGACCTGAGGCCCCATTGAAAGAGGAGGCACGAACTGACCGTCCATCACGTCGACATGGATAATTCCTGCACCAGCATCCTCGACGAGCTTTACCTGTTCGCGCAGAATGCCGAAATCGGCGGCGAGAATTGAGGGGGCAATTTCAACCGTCATTGTTAGACCTCCACCAGCATTGAGGTGCCGCAGTGCGAGCACTCGGTGGTCGCAGTACTCGACATCCGCACGATCGTTTGGTGCTCCCCGCAGCCCGGGCAGACAGAGCGAAGTTCGTAGCGGTGCAGGCAGTAGACGCAGCGGTAGCGGCCGGGGACGGTCGTCGGGCGCAGCCACGGTTCGTGGCACGAAGGGCACTCCAATCCAACCGACGGTTCTGCCATCGCGCTGACAATAGAACGCGGCGCCCCGGAAAAGCGAACGGCATCATTCGCCTCGGCCGCGCTGGAAGTCGTCCCAGCTCATTGGGCGCGAACCTGGCGGCACGACCTCGTCATAAATCAGCTCCCCTTGATCAAGATGGGCGCTGCGAACACCGAGCATCGTTCCGTCGTCAAGCTCGACCCGGGCGCCGATGTGCGGTGCGAGCGCCCGAACGCGGCGCTCCTGCTCTTCCGCGCTGCTGGTCGGGCTGAGGATCCGATCGTCGGCAGTGATCTTCTCGGCGTATGTTGCCGCCGACTCGTCCTGCTCGATGAAGGGCTGTGGCGAGCGAATCGCCTCGATAAGCAGCTCGGCGCCGCGCAGCTCTAGCCGCTCGCTGAGCGAGCCAAAGCTGTCATCGGCGCGAATCGGCTCGCGCACCGAAGCGCAGACAGGACCGCAATCGAGCCCCTCGACGAGGCGCATAATCGAAACCCCAGTCGCTTCGTCGCCAGCGATCATCGCCCGTTCGATCGGCGCCGCACCGCGCCAACGTGGCAGCAGCGATGGGTGGACGTTGAGAATCTCGTAGCTCGACAGCAGCGGCTCGCGGATCAAGGCGCCGTATGCACAAACAAGCAGCGCATCGGGCTCAGCCGCGGCGATCAGCTCGCGTCCAGCCTGGTCATTTATGTCGTCCGGCTGAGCTAGCTCGATCGCTAGCTCGCGTGCAACGTCGGCGACCGGCGGCGCGGTTAGCTTGCGACCGCGACCAGCGGGGCGATCGGGCATCGTAATGACCAGCTGCGGGGCCTCCCCGGCGTCTACGAGGTGGCGCAGCAGGCCCGCGGCGAACTGGGCCGTTCCGATGTATACCGTGGGCATCTGCCGAGCCGCCTAGAAGCCTGAGCCGAGTTCACGCATATCGCGCATCGCCTGGCGGCGTTGCCCACGGGTCGTGCGGTCAATTATCAGAACTCCATCTAGGTGGTCTAGCTCGTGCTGAATCACTCGCGCCTCAAGCCCATCGACCTCCAGTTTGAGCGGCTCGCCGAAGCGGTCCTGTGCGCTAACTCGAATCTGCGCCGGCCGCGTTACCTCGACGACAACCTGGGGAAGACTGAGACAACCCTCCTCGAAAGTCTCCTCCTCGTCCGAACTCCAATCGATCACAGGATTGACGAGCGCTTGCAGCGGACCCTCCTCGCTGACCCGGTAGACGAAGAAGCGCCGCAGCAGCCCAACTTGGTTGGCGGCAAGCCCGACGCCGATCGCGTCCTCCATCAGCAGCCCCATCCGATCAATCTCGGCCCGCAGAGAGTCATCGAACTGTTCGACCTCTACTGCCTGCGACTTCAGCACCGGGTCACCAAACTTGCGCACGTGGCGGAGCGCAGCCTCGCGGCGGGCGAGCATCTCCGGATCCATCTCCGGCGGTTCGCGGCGCAGTTCTTCGGCTTCTGTTTGGCGCTCTTCGGTCATCGGCAGGGACAGATTCTAGAGGGGGCGCAGGGCGCTACTGAGGCTCGACGTCGACCGAGATCGCAACCGACTTGCGGGCCGCACCCTTCGCAACGCCCCCGACCGCAGCGTTTACGGCTTCAACGGCAGCGTGGCGGTCTTCCGCCTTGATTACTACTTGCGAGCGCTCACGGCCGCGCAGGCGGAAGAGCGGCGCTGGGCCAAGCGAGCCTGGGAGCGCTTCCTGAAGCTCGCTCGCGGCCTCGTGGGCGGCTCCCGGCTGGGGAGAGGCGCAGACGATTCTGATCAGCGTCGAAAACGGTGGGTAGCGCAGCGCCTCGCGCCGCGCGAGCTCTTCTTCGAGGAAGGCCGGCGCGTCATGGGCGGCGGCGAGGACAAGTGCCGGCGCGTCCGGGGTAAGGCTCTGGACTATCACCCTCCCCCGCTCGCTGCCACGCCCGCTCCTGCCTGCGAGCTGCGTCACTAGCGAGAAGGTCCTCTCTTCGGCGCGAAAATCGGGGAAGCGCAAAGTTTGATCGGCGTCTACGACAACGCCCAGCTCAACGTCGGGGAAATCATGACCTTTCGCAACGACCTGTGTGCCGAGCAGGATCCCCTGATCGGCCTGTTCGAAGGCTCGCAGCACGGCACCAGCGTCGGTCGCGTCGCCGTCGAGGCGGAAAACCTTGCCGGGAAGCTCTGTCTCGAGCCGCTCGGTGCCTGTTCCGTGGCGGGCAATCGAGACGGACCCGCACTCGGGACAGAGCTCCGGCACGCGCTCGCGGTGGCCGCAGTGATGGCAGGAGATCGACCCGCTCGCCCGGTGCAGCACCAAGGTCACGTCACACTCTGGGCACTCCCACGCGTGTCCGCAGCTCGAACAGCTGAGGTAGTTCGACCAGCCGCGGCGGTTTAGCAGAACGATCGACTTGCGCGAATCGACCAGCGCCTGAAATGTGGCCGGGTGGAGCGCGCCGGGCGCGCCGCGCAGATCGATGATCTCAACCTCCGGCAACGGCATCTGATCGACGCGGTTTGGCAAGCTCAACCGTCGCAACCGGTGCCAACTCTCGGCGCGCGGCGTTGCGCTGCCGGCAACGAGCACGGCGCCGTGGTCCTCGGCTCGGCGCTCCGCGACGTGGCGCGCGTCGTAGCGTGGGTCGCCCTCGTTCTTGTAGCTGCTGTCGTGCTCTTCGTCGACGATGATCAGGCCGATCTCGCTCAGCGGCGCAAAAACGGCCGAGCGTGCGCCGATGCAGATCCGCGCCTCGCCGCTACGAAGTCGCATCCATTCATCGAACCGTTCCCCAGGCGTTAGCTTCGAATGGATCACGGCGACTGTCTCGCCAAACCGTTCGATGAAGCGCGAGATGATCTGTGGCGTCAGCGCAATCTCAGGAACGAGCACCAGAACGGTCCTGCCGGCCGCCAACACTTCGGCCGCGGCGCGCAGATAAACCTCCGTCTTGCCGGAGCCGGTAACTCCGTGCAGCAGTAGCTGCTCGCCGGGCGAAGCGGCCAAGAGCTGCTCAAGCGCCTCGGCCTGATCGGCCGTCAGCGGCGGCCCGCTCTTGCCTGACGCCTTGCCAACCTCGGCGTGCCGGGGGGCGCGCCGCTGTGACTGCTCTTCGAGCTGGACCAGGCCGCGCTTCTCGAGCCGCCGCAGTGCTGATACGTCAGCTCCGGCGAGGCGTGGCAGCGTGCCGAGAAGCTGGCGTTGATTGTCGGTCAGCCGTTCGCCTTCGTCGGGCTCACGCAACGGGCTGGCATAGAGCGCGGAGCGCTCTTTGACTCCGCGCGGCGGCAGCATCAGCGAGTAGGCGCGCGCCGGCGTTGAGCAGTACTCGTCGGCAAGCCAAGGGCCTAGCGCGACAAGATCTAGCGGCAGCGATGCCGGTAGCAGCTGCTTGGGCTCGCTTAAGTCGTGCTCCGACGAATCCTTCAGAGCCGTTACTACCGCCAGCAGATCGCGGCCGCCAAACGGAACAACGAGGACCGAGCCCACCTCGGCCCCTTCAGGGCAGGAGTAATCAAACGGGCCACGCAGGACGCGGGCCGTCGTTATCGGCTCAACTTGAGCAACTTTCGCCACAGCGGCGACGATAGAGCGCGTGCGGGATGGGTCATACCCGCGCGCAGGCGCCGATCGCTCGGCGGCGCTGCAACCAGATCTGACCTATGCGAGTGCTTTTAGCTACTCGGCAGCAGCGGCGCGCAGCGCGTCGGCGCGGTCGGTCCGCTCCCACGTGAACTGCTTTTCGTTGCGGCCGAAGTGGCCATACGCTGCGGTTGCCGAATAGATCGGGCTGTGCAGGCTGAGGTACTCGCGGAAGGCGGCCGGGCGCAGATCAAAGTTCTCTGCAACGAGCTCTTCGATCCGTGCGCGCGGAATCGTCTCAGTTCCGAAGGTGTCAACCATCACTGAAACCGGGTGGGCTACACCGATCGCGTAGGCGACCTGCACCTCTGCGCGCTCGGCCAGACCTGCGGCGACGATGTTCTTAGCGACGTAACGGGCCGCGTAAGCGGCCGAGCGGTCGACCTTCGATGGGTCCTTGCCGGAGAAGGCGCCGCCACCGTGGCGGGCCTTGCCGCCGTAGGTATCGACGATGATTTTGCGGCCGGTCAGGCCACAGTCGCCGACCGGGCCACCAATGACGAAATTGCCGGTTGGATTGACAAGCAGATCCTCGCGCAGCTGCTTTGCGTCGTACATCCCATCTGGCAGTACTGGGAGGACGACGTGCTCCCATAGGTCATCGGCGATCCTCCCGGCAGGCGTGTCGGCGTCCTCGTCGTGCTGAGTTGAGATCAAAACCTTCTCGATCGCCACCGGCCGCTCATCGACGTAGCGGACGCTCACCTGCGTCTTACCGTCGGGACGAAGGTAGTCGAGCGTGCCGTCCTTACGAACCTCAGTCAAGCGCTCTGCGAGGCGATGGGCGAGGTGCACAGGCAACGGCATCAGCGATTCGGTTTCATTGCTGGCGTAACCAAACATCATTCCTTGGTCGCCAGCGCCGGCCTTGTCGAGCGGATCTTCGTCGCCTTCACGCGCTTCAAGCGCCTCGTCGACCCCCTGAGCGATATCAGACGACTGGCCTCCAAGGTGGTTGAGCACCTCGACGAGATCGGCGTCAAAGCCTTTATCGAAGCCGACGTAACCGATCTCGCGGATCTTCTCGCGGACGATCTTGTCAACGTCGAGCTTCGAAGTATCGAAGGATGTTTCTCCGGCTACAACGACGAGGTTGTTGTTGACAAGCGTTTCGCAAGCAACTTTAGCGAACGAATCCTGAGCCAGAATGGCGTCGAGAATCGCGTCGGAGATCTGGTCGGCGACCTTGTCAGGGTGACCTTCGGTAACCGACTCGGAGGTGAAGAGAAAGCTGTTTTCTTGGCTCATAGGTATCGCAGCGTAGCGGCCGACGGGTGCGGCGCGGAACGCCGCCCTGCAGCGCCGATCCGCTTTAACGCTCGGAGCGACGCTGCTTGCGTTCGTGAATGTCGATGATCAGAGGAACTCCGTCGAGCCCGTAACGGGCGCGCATCCGGTTCTCGATGAAGTAGGTGTAGTCGCGGGTCACGCGATTGCGCCTGTTGACCTGCAGCGAGAAGCGCGGCGGTGAGTCCTCGATCTGCGCCAGATAGAGCAGCTTTAGGCGCTTTCCTTGCCGCGCTGGTGGCTGACGCTCGGCGACTACCTCGGCGAGGAAGCGGTTCAGCTGTGGAGTCGGAATCCGTTCGGCGCGGCGGTCGCCGAGCGCGACGGCCTCGTCGAGCACGCGACCTACGTGGCGTCCGTCTTTGGCGCTGATCGTCATCAGTTTCGGGCGCAGGCGCAGCTTCTTGGAAACCTTGGCGCGCTCGTGATCGAGCGCATCTTCGTCGAGCGGTGTGAGGTCCCACTTGTTCAGCGCCATCAGCGTCGCACAGCCTTCCTGCATCGCGAGCTCAGCAATCCGCATGTCCTGCGAGGTAACGCCGTCGGCCGCGTCGCAGATCACCAGCGCCACATCGGCTCGCTCAACGGCCCGCTGCGAGCGCAGCACGGTGTAGTACTCAAGGCTGTCCGAAAGCTTCGACTGACGCCTCATTCCGGCCGTATCGATCAGCGTGACCTTGCGCCCGTCGACCTCGATCGGCATGTCGATGGCGTCACGCGTAGTTCCGGCGACGTCGCTGACAATCGTGCGCTCAGAACCGACGATCTTGTTCATCAGTGTCGACTTGCCAACGTTCGGGCGGCCAATGATCGCAAGGCGGATCGGTTGGTCGAGCTGCTCGCCTTCGTCTTCATCGGCGTTGGGCAGCATCGAGACGATGCGGTCAAGCAGGTCTCCGCTCCCCAGCCCCTGCGCTGCGGAGACCGGCATCGGCTCACCGAGCCCGAGCCGGTGAAATTCGCTGGCCAGCGGCATGTCAGCAAGGACGTCCGATTTGTTAGCAGCCACGAGCACCGGCAAGCCGCTGCGGCGCAGCAGATCAGCCATCTCCTCATCACCGGGCCGCAGCCCGCCCTTTACGTCAACTACGAGCACCGCGAGCTGAGCCTCAGATAATGCTGCCGTCGCTTGGTCGCGAATAGAGCCGGCTATCGGGTCGGGGTCGAGCAGGTCCATTCCGCCGGTGTCTACGAGCGTGAACTTGCGTCCATTCCACTCGCAGTCGAGCTCTTTGCGGTCGCGCGTTACGCCAGCGCGCTCTTCGACGACGGCCTCGCGCGAGCCGCTAAGTCTGTTCACAAGCGAGCTCTTACCAACGTTTGGATATCCGACGATCGCTACGCGCGGGCGGCTCACTGCTCGGTTCCCCCGGTGCTGCGTTGACCGGCCAGCTCAACGATCGCGGCCGTTACCTCGTCGGCGTTCAACCCCGTCGTGTCGAGCAGCACTGCGTCGTCGGCAGCGATCAGCGGCGAAAGTTCGCGCTCGCCGTCGCGGCGATCGCGCTGCTCCTGTTCGGCAAGGACTTGTTCGAGTGGACGGCCGGTCTGCTCAGCGCGGCGGCGCGCGCGCTCTGCCGAGTCGGCCGTGAGGAAGATCTTGAGCTCGGCGTGAGGAGCGATAACGGTCCCGATGTCGCGCCCTTCCGCTACCCAGTCGCCGCCAGCGAGCAGCGCCTGCTGGCGCTCGGCCATCGCCGCCCGCACCTGCGGCTGAGCCGCCACTTCCGATGCCAACTCGGTCACCTCTGGCGAGCGGATCGCTTCGCTTACGTCTTCCCCGTTGACCGTGATCGACTCGCCGAGCTCAATCTGCAAGCGGTCCAGATCCGCTTCGGGCTCGCGTAGTCGCGCTAGCGCAGCGCAGCGATACATCGCGCCCGTGTCGAGGTAGGTGAAGCCCAGCGCCTGCGCGACTGCGCGCGCTACGGTTGATTTTCCGGCCCCTGCAGGCCCATCGATCGCCACAATCATCGCTAGTGAACCTAGCGGCCTGAAGAATCTCAGCGCAGCGCAGCTATGTCGTTGAGGAAGCCCGGGTAGGAGACGGCGGCGGCTTCAACGCCGAGCACCTCGACCCCCTCTTCCGACGCCAATCCGGCGACAACGCCAAGCATCGCGATCCGGTGATCGCCGGCCGCATCTACCCGGCCACCGCGCAACGAGCCGTGACCGTTGACGACAAACCCCTCATCTGTCGCCTCGGCCTCGCCGCCGAGATCGTTCAGCGCCGTAACCACAGCGCTAATCCGATCGGACTCCTTAAGCCTCAGCTCGCCGGCGCCTTCGACCCGGGTCTCACCCTCGGCGAAGCAGGCCATCAGGCCAACCAGCGGAAGTTCGTCGACCGCCAGTGGCACCTCCTCGGCGCTGACCGTCGTTGGCTTCAGCGGCCCCGCAGTGACGTCAATGTCGCTCACCGGCTCACTCTGCGCGATCACGCCATCCGTCGGGGGCGGCTCGAGCTCGGTGATGATAACGGCGCCCATCCGTTGGGCGATCTTGATGAAGCCGCTGCGCGTCCAATTAACCGAGCAGTTCTCGACCAGCAGCCGTGAGCCTGGGACGAGTACCGCCGCAGCGATCGCGAAGGCCGCCGAAGACGGATCGCTCGGAATCTTGATCTGATCGGGGAGCGTCAGCTCGTCGGTCGGGCCGATTGTCAGCGCATCGCCTGCACGAGTGATATTCACCCCCGCTCCCGCGAGCATTCGCTCGGTGTGATCGCGGCTTGGATGCGGCTCGGTGATCGTCGTTGAACCTTCAGCGATCAGCGCGGCGAGTTCGAGACAGGACTTCACCTGCGCACTGGCGACCGGCAGCACGTAATCAATTCCAGTCAGCCGCGACCCTTCAATTGTGAAAGGCGCAAAACGCTCATCGGTTGCCTCTATCTGGGCGCCCATCAGCCTCAGCGGCTCGGCGACCCGGTCGATTGGACGGCGCCGAATTGACTCGTCGCCGTCCAGCTCAAAGCTGGAACCTTCCTGGCCGGCGAGCCAGCCCGGCAGTAGCCGGATCAACGTTCCCGCGTTGCCAACATTGATCGGCGCGCCTGGCGCCTGAGCGTTGCGCAGCCCAACGCCGCGAACCATCAGGCCTTCGTCGCGCCGTTCGACGAGCGCACCGAGCTGCTGGATCGCATCCAGCGTTGAGTTTGTGTCTGCAGCCTCTAGGTAGTTGGTTATCAGAACCGGCTCGTCGGCGATCGCGGCGAGGATTGCGGCGCGGTGAGAGATCGACTTGTCAGCGGGAGCGGTCAGCCTCCCCTTGATTCGCTCAGCCGGTTCGATCTTGACGTTCACAGCACCGGCAACCCGAGCTGGGCAAGGCATTGACTGGCCTCGGCGGCAGATCCTTCGGCGACCCAGAGCGCAACGACGCCCTCCTGCCCGTCGGGGGATGGGCTGAGCGCCATGTCAACGATGTTGATGTCGGCTTCGCAAAGGCCAAGCGCGATCTGTGCCAGAACGCCGGGCCGGTTTGGAACTGGAACGCGAAGCTCGGCCAGGACGCCGCCTGAAAGGCCGGCTTCGGTTAACGCTTCGCGGCGCTCTGCGGCCAGTTGCTGCCATTCCGTCAGCCAGGCTGCGTCGCCGCGGCTGATCGCGGCCCGAGCGGCGGTCAAGCGTTCGATCGCTCCGTCCAGCTCTTCGACCACCGCGGCTTGGTTGGCGAGGTAGATCGCCGTCCACATCTCAGGGTTTGCGCCGGCGACGCGGGTCGCGTCACGGAAGCTTGGCCCCGTCACCGGGATCCTGCGCTCCTCAAGCGCGGCGTCAGCTTGCAAAACGAGAATGTTGGCGAACAAATGCGGAAGCTGCGACACAGCAGCCATCATCCGGTCATGGTCGTCTACGCCAATGATCGTCGGTTTAGCGCCGATTGCGTTAAGAAGATTGTGGACCCGCTCGAGCATCGCGCCGCTCGTGATCTCAGTCGGTGTCAGGTACCAAGTCGCCTCATCGAAGAGATCCTCGCGAGCGTTGACTACGCCTGAGTTGGCGCTGCCGGCGAGTGGATGACCACCGACAAAGCGCTGGTCGCGCGCAGCGGCATCTACCACCTGCCGCTTAATTGAGCCAACGTCGGTAATCGCGCAGTCGAGCGGCGCAGCGGCGAGCACCTGCTCGGTCACTTCGACCAAACGGTCGGCCGGAACGGCGACAACAACAACGTCGGCGCCGATCAACGAGGTCTCGAGCCCGAAGCAGGCTTCGTCGATCAGTTCAAGTTCGAGTGCTTGGTCGGCCTCGGGCCCCACTCCTCGAACGTGGGCCCCGACGCGGCGCCGAGCGGCGAGGGCAAAAGACCCGCCGATCAGGCCGACACCGACGACCGTGAGCTTCAAGCCGAGCGCGCCTGCGTGTGAAGGAAGGACGCTTTGCCAGCCAGCTGGGCCGCCTGATCTACCGCCTGCGCATACTGCTCAAACTCTTCGCTGCGCAGCGCCTGTGGCCCATCGCAGATCGCCTCTTCAGGCTCTGGATGGACCTCAACGATGATTCCGTCAGCGCCAACCGCTGCGGCCGCTAGCGAAAGCGGCTGCACCAGGACGCGGCGCCCAGCCGCGTGGCTTGGGTCAATCACGATCGGAAGATGCGTCATCTCCTTCAGCACCGGAACGGCCATCAGGTCGAGCGTGAAGCGGTAGGCAGTTTCGAAAGTGCGAATGCCCCGCTCGCAAAGAATCACTTGTTCGTTGCCTTCTTTGAGGATGTACTCGGCGGCCATCACGAACTCTTCAAGCGTCGCCGAGAGGCCACGCTTCAGCAGCACCGGACGGCCGGCGCGGCCGAGCTCGGTCAGCAGGCCGTAGTTCTGCATGTTGCGTGCGCCAACCTGAATCAGGTCAGCTACTTCGAGCACCGGCTCAATGTCACGGGCGTCCATCAGCTCTGTGACGATCGGCAACCCAGTCTGCTCACGGGCTTCGGCCAGCAGGTTTAGCCCCTCGACCCCAAGGCCTTGGAACGAGTAAGGCGAGGTGCGTGGCTTGTAAGCACCGCCACGAAGCATCGACGCGCCACAGGCCTTAACCAGCGATGCCGTGTCAAGCAGCTGATCGCGTGACTCGACCGTGCATGGCCCGGCGATCATCGCGAAATTGTCGCCGCCGATCTTGGCGCCGCCGATGTCGAAGACCGAGTGGTTTCCGTGCCGCGACTCAAGCGCAGCGAGCTTGTATGGCTTCAGAATCGGGACGATCTTGCTGACCCCAGCAAGTGCGCCAAGCTCGAGTTCACTGACGCGCAGCTCGGTATCGGCGTCTCCAATCGCGCCGATTAGGGTCAGCTCGGCGCCGCGACTTGGGTGCGCGGTACCGCCAACCGACTCAATCCGATCGATTACGGCTTGAACTTGATCTTCTGTGGCCTCAGGGCTCATCACGACTAGCATCGCGACAACTTTAGCGGCCGCGCTTGGCCGGAGAGAGCTCTGGACGCTTGCTTGCGCTACTGCGCGCCGGAGATGTCGCTGCGCAAGCTCTGCGCGCCCCGCAGGTATACGTGCTGAGCTTCGTGCCCGTCTGGGGCGCGGTAATGAACCAGCGCACGGATCACGAGCTCCATCGAACCAGGGACGGCGATCTCACGAACGCAGAGCAGCGGTACTTGGTCGAGACCCATCTCGCGCGCTGCGACAGCTGGAAACTCAGCGTTTAGATCATCGGTCATCGAAAGAATGCAGCTAACGATGTCTGCCTGCGCGAGACCGTTGCGCTCGATCAGCGCTTCGAGCAGCTCACGGGTAGCGCTGAGGATCGCTTCGCGCTCGTTGCTGTCGACAGTTATTGCTCCGCGCAGTCCGTAGACGTTCATCGTCGGCCAATCATGCCCCTCAGCTCTGA
>Ga0194048_10000224_pt1 | contig 26093 bp, 14 predicted proteins | sample JunL225m_MetaG_FD_161685 | JGI IMG/M metagenome (GOLD analysis project Ga0194048, IMG submission 161685) | Anoxic zone freshwater microbial communities from boreal shield lake in IISD Experimental Lakes Area, Ontario, Canada - Jun2016-L222-5m | ecosystem: Environmental > Aquatic > Freshwater >...
GGCCATGCCTTGAGGAACCAACAAGGTGGTGAGCACGAGGCCTGCAACGAGGTCGTGACGGAACCACTCTCGCTTGTAGGTGCGCAGTAGGGAGATGCCCGGAACTATGCGCCGAAGTTGTGTGGATCGCGAACGATTGGCGACGGACATTGCTCTGTCAGAGTAGCCGCGTCACGGACGGGCCGAAGCGAGCGCCGAGGTGAGGCCGGTGATGCGGCTGCCGGGCGTTTGCACAGCCTTTCGGAGTGCTTCGGTGGTACCCACCACGATGAGTCGGCGGGTGGTGCGTGTGACTGCTGTGTACAACAATTCTCGGCCGATGAGCGGTGAGGTTTCGGGTGGGAGCACGACGACGACCGTGTCGTATTCGGAGCCCTGGCTCTTATGGATGGTCATCGCGAATGCGGTTTCGACCGAGTCGAGTTGCGCGGGGGCGAAGAGTCGCACTTCGTCGCCAATTCGAAAGGCTGCGCGAGTGCCATCGGGCTGCGCGACGACGACGCCTGTGTCGCCATTGGCTAATTGTGTGCGCGGGTCATTTCGGGTGATGAGCAATGCCCGGCCGGGATAGAAGCGCGTTGACGCAGCATGGCCGAGCATCCATTGCTCGATCGTGCGGTTCCAGGTCTCGGCGCCGAATGGCCCACGCTTGTGAGCGCACAGCACACGCACACCCGTGAGTTCGTGCAGGGCATCGGTGGCTCGGTTGTCGAGCGCTGCCGCGAGCGACGCCGCGCACGGAGCGGATACCACGGCGCGTACTGCTGCCAAGACTGTTGCACTATTTGGGTCGCGGTGCTCGACGAAGGTGAGCAGCGGTAGGCCGGTAACGGCATCGTTGGCACCGGCGCGCAGCAACGCCACTACGTGGTCGGGTTTGTTGTCGCGGATGGCATCGGTGAGTGGAGCAATGGGCGACCCGGCCTGCTGGCGGCGTGGCCGGTTGAGGCGCACGACGTGGCGGTGCAGCGGTGACTCGACCAAGCGGGCTGCATCGACCACGTTGGCGAGCACCGAGCCAACCTCGATGCTTTCGAGTTGATCTGGGTCGCCGACCAGGAGCAGCGTTGCATCGGATCGCACGGCCTCGAGCAAGCGGGCCATGAGCGGCAGCGAGACCATTGATGTTTCGTCGATGACGACGACATCGTGTGGAAGTGGATTCGTCGCATCGTGAACGAAGCGAGTGCCATTGGGACCCCGCGGGCCAAGGAGTCGGTGCACGGTAGTGGTTGGCAGGCGGCTGAGGTGGTCGGCGATTTCGGCGGGCAAGAGAGCCTTGCCGCCCTCGGTGGCACCCGACGCGGCGATGATGGCCTCACGTAAGCGGGTTGCTGCTTTTCCGGTTGGTGCTGCGAGAGCAATGCGTAACGGGGTGCCCCGGTCGCTGGCATTGACGAGCATGGCGGCAAGCAGGCGCGCGATGGTGTGGGTCTTGCCGGTTCCGGGGCCGCCGACGATGACGCCCAATGTGGACGACAGTGCCATGCGCGCGGCCTGATGCTGAGTGTTGGGATCGTGTTCGTGAGTAGCGGGGTTCAGTTCGGTGGCGGGCAGTAGGCGGCCAAGAAGGTCTTCGGCGCCCACCGAGAGCGCCCCGGCCGATGTGCCACCGCACCGAGCTCGAAGCGATGTAGCCACGATGCACTCATCGACCCATTGACGTTGGGTGTAGAGCTTGAGGCCGTTGAGGACCAACGGGTGTGCGTCGAGCATCGGCTCGGGATCGACCGCCGACACGACCCTGACCACGTTGCTCGCCTGCAGCGCTTGGGTCCATTGCTCGGTGCTGGGCCAGACCAACGTCTCGAATGCCGACGGTGCTGTTGCCTCGGCGTCAGGATCGTCGGTGTCGTCGGTGTCGTCGGTGTCGTGGCTGTTCGCGGTCTCGGCATACGCCATCTGCGAGGCCTGGCCGAGGTCGATACACACGTGGCCGTGAAGCGGGGCCCACACTGCAAGTGCCGCGCCGAGATGCAACAACGGCGTTGGCTGCGGGTCGGAGCGAGTGATGACCTCGGTGGCGTGCAGTTCGGCAACGCCAAACACGCCAGCATCGACCCATGGCTGCAGCGAGGCGAGCGAGGGAGCAAGCGTTGGTACGAGCGTGTGGGCGATTGAAGACGTCACGATGCACTTCCGGTGGCGAACAGATTGTCGAGCGCGAGGACCGCCTCGGTTGGTGGCCGCCATGAGAAAACGCCATGGCATACATCGTTGACTTGCGGTGTGAGTGGGCCGACCATGCCGCGAACAAACAGGTAGCCGACACCACCGAGATGTTGATCGGGGTCGTAGGCGGAACCAAGGCGCCAACGTAGGTAGCGATGTAGCGCCACGGTGTAGAGCAGTGCCTGCAGTGGGTACCGATGTTCTTGCATTGATGGCACCAGTTTCTGCGGTGCGTATGCAGCCACGGGATCTGAGGCGCCAGGCACGTGCAGGCGGTTGGTCTTGTAGTCGACTACGAGGTACTTGTGCGCGCCGTTGTGTGGCACACGGAAAACGGCATCGATAGAGCCATTCATCCAACCGGAAATCTCGATGCCGTCGGTCTCGGCCGCGAGCAGTTCGGCGTAGGGACGCACCGGGTCGGTGAGTGGCAGCGTGCGTAACAGAATGTCGGCGATCGCACGAGTTGGCATGGTGTGCGCCGACGCCGTGTTGCCCTCGTTGATTGGGAAGTCGAAGTTCAATTCGCTGAGGCGGTTCTTGGGGGAGAAGTTGCGGAGTGTGAGCTGATTGAACAGCGGACCGAGAGGTGTGTGCAGCGCAGCAATGAGGCCTGCCGTCACTTGGTCGGTATCGATGCTGAGGCCATCGCGCTGAGCGTGGCGGGCGACAAGCGCCAGCACGTCGGTGTCGAGGCTGCCTGAGGTGAAATCGAGTTCTTCAAGCACCGTGTGTACGAATGTGCCAAACGAGGCGCCGGCCACGGCGTTGGCGAGGTGAGCGACAGTTGCGCCCGATTGAGGTGGGTGGGGCGACAGCGCGCCCGACCTGGTGCCGGCGATGAGCCCGTCGGCGGCAGAGGTTGGCTCGTCGGCACCACCACGAATGGGAGCGAAGGCGGCATGATCGGCGCCACCGTGAGCAATGGTGTCGATGGTGTTGCCGAGGCGGGTGAACGACCAGCGCTTCCAGTGGGGGCTGACGAGTGAGCCGCGGCCGCCGGTGGATGCAGTGGCGAGGACAACCGAGGAGTTGGCGTCGCCGCCGGCCCAACGACCGGCGGACACATGATCGTGCACCTCGGCCAGGCTGATGGCCCCGCCACTGGTGGTGGCGAGCACGCTCAGTTGCTCGACTATCTCGTTCATCGTGGTGGATCGGTACGCCGCCGGCGTTTCTTCGATTGTTCCGGTTCTCTTGACCCGAAGGGTGTTGGGCGAGTTGAGCACCGGACCATCGCCCTCGCGGTCGAGCAGGATGCGGGCGAGTGCACTCTTGTTCGCGCCCTGGGTGGAAGCCCACCACACCTCGAGGCGGTGCTGTGCCCGGGTGAGCGCCACGTAGAGCAGGCGCAGATCGTCGCCCTCGTTGTCGAGTTTGGCCTGTCGTTCGCGAGCGTCTTGGTTGCGGGTGGTGCTTGGATCGTCGGGGTCGAGCAACCCTTGGTCCCATGGAACCGACGACGCGAGGTCGATGGTGCGTGCGCCATCGGGGCTCGTGTACGAGTACGGCTTTTTCAGCTTGTTTGGTTCCTTGAACCCGAACGGCAACAACACGATGGGGTACTCAAGGCCTTTGGCCGAGTGGATTGTGGTGATCTGCACCGCCAATGCATCGGAGTCGATGCGGCGCATGGTGGACTCGCTGCGTTCGTCGGTTGACGTAACCATTTCGTCGAGTACGCGCAGTACCTGACCGGCTTCGGCCCCGGTGGGCAATGCGTTGGCTAAGAGTTCGGCGATGTGGTCGAGGTCGGTGAGGTGCCGCTCGCCTTGCTCGAGACGCAGAATTGAGGGCAGCAGTTCGGGCCGGGCCTTCTCTTCGTCGTACATCGAGGCCAGCCCGACGCGGTGTAAGCGCTGAGCCATTTTCGCGACGCGCTCTTGCATTGCGGCGAGCGTGGCGTCGGCGTTGGGGCCGCAGAATTCGGCTGGGTTGGCGGCCAAGAACCAGCCCAGTGAGGCACCGCGAACCGCTGGTGCATGAGACGGATTTGCCAACGCGGTGAGCAGCAGGCGCCACTGCATGACGGCTGGGGTGCTGAGTACGGAGCCAGTTCGAGTGCGCACTGCAGGGATGCCAGCCTGGCGAAGTGCAGCGGCAACGTGCTCGGCGTTGCTGTGCGCGCTGACCAACACAGCGATGTCGCCGGGGCGCACGGGCTTGGGTTCGGTGCTCCCCGCAGCGGTGATGGTGTCGTGCTCGAGGAGATGGATGATGCGCCGGACGAGGTCGGCGAGCACGACTGCTCGCACCTTGGGCATGGCGAGTTGTTTGCCGGTTTTTGAGAGCAAGCTGTCGTGAGGAAGTACGGCATGCAGTTGCACAGCGGCTTCGCTGCCTAACGCGTTGAACGGGGCGGTGTCACATGGTTGCACGGGCATGAACCTGATACGCCGATCGCCGAGTGTCGCCTCGGCGAAGAGATGCTCAATTCCCTGGAGCAACTGCTTGTCGGAGCGGTGATTGGTGGCCAAGCTGAACACGTTTGCCTGATCGACGGCATTGAGATAGGCGTGAACATCGGCTCCGCGGAAGCGATAGATCGCTTGTTTTGGGTCGCCGACAGTGATGAGGGCTTTGCTGGCGAACGCAGTCTGGAAGACCTGCCACTGCACCCGATCGGTGTCTTGGAATTCGTCGATAAGTACCACCGAGAATCGCGCCGAGAGTTGCTCGGCCACGGCGGCTCCGTGCACAGGATCGAGGAGTGCATCGTGTAGATCGGTGATGAGCGAGTCGTATCCGATTTCGCCACGTGCTTGTTGTCGAGACTTCACCTCGGTGCAGGCCTGCAGCACGAGATCGCTCCATCGCCGAGCAAGCGCTTCGGTGATGTCATCGTCGACCAGGGCGGTGTCGGCAGTTGGCACCAGTCGTGCGCCCGGGTTGCCGATGACCATGGAAACGGCGTCGATCAAGCTGGTCTCGACCTGCGCCGGTGTCGTGGGTTTTGAGGAACTGTTGTTGGAGAGCAATGCGGGATTGTCGGCCAGGTGGCTGATGAGTAGGTCTCTGCAGACCTCGGCGACGATGTCTGCAGAGTTGTCGACAAGTTCGGCATCGGGGTTGGTGCCCGCACGTAGACCGAGTTGCCCCAGCGCCTGTTGGCAAAAGCCGTGGATTGTGGTGATGCTGAGCTCGTCGAAACGGGCGATGGCCTCGAGGAGATGTCGCCGCTGCTGCTCGGCGCGACCCGCACTGGTTCCGGCCCGCACGACGTCGATGAGCCATTGAGGTGTGTCGGCGAGATCGGCATTGGGAAGCAACGCTTGCGCTGCGATGCCAAGCATGGACCGCGTGCGATCGCGAAGTTCGGTGACCGCGGCTCGGGTGAACGTGACCACCAACAACTGATCTGCGGTGATGCCGCGTTCGGCGATGTAGCGCACGATGAGCGCAGTGAGGGCATAGGTCTTGCCAGTGCCGGCGCTGGCTTCGAGCGATGCGCGCCCAGTGGGCAGCGGCTGGTTCAGGTTGAACGGCACGCCCGATGGTGCAGCGACGGAACTACTGCTCATGATGCTGCTTCCGTCAGGAATGAGTAGTACGCGTCCCACAGAACGCGGGCCAACGGGGCGGCGGCAGGGAGCAGCTGATCTGGGTCGGCGTCTTCCCAAAGAAACTTGGTGTAGGTGTCCCTGAAGTCTTTGTCGAGCTTGCTCTCGTCGATGCACCCCGTTGTGTAGAGGTCTGCGGACGTGTGCTCGAACAGCGGCAATGGTTCGCGCAATGCTTGCAGTCGTAGGGTCAGGGCGACATCGAGCAGGTGCTGCGCCGCTGCCACGCGCTGCGGCCCAGCAGCTGGGGTGAGCCACTCAGGCTTGGGCTTCGTGCTGCTGTCGCCGCGGGTGGCCACGATCGCCTTCCATGGGTGCTCGGGGTATGCCACCACGGCGGCTGCAAGATGCAGCGCAGCAGTGAGCTGGTAGCGCGGGTTGGGCCGGTTGTAATGCACCCGCACCAAGGTGTGCCCGGCGAGGCCGGTGAGCGTGTCGACGAGCTGCGCTGAAACAGGCTCGGCGTCGGTGGATGTAAGCATGAGGTCGATGAGAGCGCTCTCTGACTGCGTCATCAGCTCGGCGAGTTCGGGGAGCGACTGAATGAGTTTGCTGACTTCGGATTCGACGGCGTTGAGGGCAGCTTGCGACAGCTCACGCGGTGGCAGGGCGCCGCTGAGCTGTTGAGCGATGCGCCACTGCTGAAGCTGATCGGGGGATGATGCTCGCCGGTATTGCGCCAGCAGGTCGGTGCCGATGTTCGAGGAGTCGAGCGGCGAGATGTCGAGTGGTATCTCGGTGGCGATCTCGTCGGGTTGGCCGGGCATACGCACGTCGAGCCGATCGATGAGATACGTGCGAGACGGCCGAGTACACGATTGGGCGAGATCGACGAGGCGTACGGTGTCGGGAACTATCGGCGGTAGCGGCGCAGCGGTGCCCGAGGTAAACGTTGTGGCGGGCTCGCGGCGCACGATGGCAGCGTCGAGCATGCCGTTGTCGAAGCTGAACGGTTGGCCGGGTTGCGCCGCAACCGGCAGCTTGCCGACGGTGAAGTTGGACTCGCCGTACGCCTGACGCGGGTGCCTGGTGAGAATCAGTTGCTCTGCAGCAGTGTCGCTGGAGATGCCACTGAGCGCCTGAGGATCGAGGGTGGCGGCCACCGTGTCCTTGAACTCGATGAGCTGAACGGGCAGTGGAAGTGTTCGGTTGGTGGTGATGTCGCTGCCGTCGCACGTGATGATGAATTGCTCGCCGGCTGCCATGAGCGCATCGAGGAGCAGATGTCGACCTTCGACCCGGGGGTCGCGCTCGCCCACGCATGGTCGGGCGCCAAGCAGGTCGTCACCATCGGACCCGGAAGAACGCAGGCTGGTTTCGTCGAGGCCAAGGATGCACATGACGCGGGCCGCAAGGTTGCGCACCGGGACCATGCCGGTGATGGTGACGGCGCCGGAGCGCAAGGTGAGGCGGCCGCGCGGCGCCGAATTGATGTCGGTGAGCAATGAGCGAATGTCGTTGAGCGCTAACGGAACTTCGTTTGCGGCCCCGCCGAGTTTCGAGTTGGAGCGGAGATCTTCGATAGCCCCGGTGACCTGAGCTAACTGCCAAGCGTCGTTGGGTGCAGTAGCGAACAACGAGCGGGCGATGTTGGTCAGTGCATCGACCCAGTAATCAATGGGGTGATCGCCCAGCGTGGCCGTGCGAGCGACGCGCAGTCGAGCGACGAGCTCGGCGAGCAGGCCAGCGGTGCGCAGCCCGCCGGTATGAACGTCGTCGAACGGCACAATGCCGTCGGGTCCGACCCGCGGGGATGGAGTAGCCATAGCGGCGCCCATCAACAGCCGGTCGATGGACGCTGCCCATGTGCCTTCTGCGAACTCGTCGGAAAGCCATACCTTGCGGTGCTCTGTGTCGAGGCCCCATGTTGTGTTGAGATCGCTGATCCATCGGTCGATCGTGGAAATGTCGTCTTCGGAGAGGCCGAGGCATTGCTGAATTGGGGCCAGAGCGCACAGGTCGAGGAGTTCGGCCGCGGTGCAGCGACCTGCCACAAGGTGGATCACGGTGGTGAGTGCAACCGCAACGGGGTTGGTGGCGCCAAGGGAAAGGTCGCTGACGTAGACCGGCACCGGCAGCGAGCCGCGAGCAAACACTGATGCAGCCAACGGGGCGAAGCGGGGTAGGTCGGGGCAGACCACGATGACGTCGTGTGGGGTAAGCGTTGGGTCGGCGGCGAAGAGATGCCCCAACGCATCGCGCAGCACCTCGAGTTGACGCGTGGCGCCGTGGCAGGCGTGAACCTGCACACTGTTGTCAGCGGTGAACGGGTGAGTGCCCGTTGGGTCGTGGTCAGCGGCAATGTCGGCCTGTAACTGATGTAGCAGCGACAGCGGCGCTCGAGGCGCAGCATCGAGAGTGCGAAGCAGTGGGTGGGGGTACTCGAGTTGCGTGGCGCTCAAGCCGCGCAACAGCGCCGCAGCCTCCATGGATGGCCGCGCCCATGATCGGGTGAGGCGATGGCTCACGTTGGCGGTGGCATCGCACGCGCTGCGCAATGTGAGCCGGCCAGCGAGTTGTTGACGACATTGCTGCCACGCCACCACCGACGGGTGCAGCAAGAACAGATGCACCTCGCGCACCGCGGCCAACGCGTTGATCACGCTGAGCTGACCAGGCGACACGGCGCTGACGCCAAACACGCTGACCCGCTGAGGAAGCAGCGGTTCGATGTCGCCTCGAGAGAGATCAGCTAATAACTGCGGCAGTCGCTCGGCCCGGCTGGGCTGAGCAATCAGCGATTGCACCTCGCGCCACAACGCGGGTTGCCACAACTGATCGACGGCGAGGGGAACAACTGCGGTGTTCTCGTCAAACGTGCCGTCGCCATCGCGCCCAAGAGCCCACTGCTGCAACATCTCGGGACGATTGTTTTCGTAACCATCGAACAGGTCGGCGATGCGGCGCGCAGTTGAGTAACGACCCCGGCTGCCTGCAACGTCGTGAGGGCTCTGCGCGAGAAAGTCGGGCACCTGCGATGAGGGAGATTGCAGCACCTGCAGCACTGACCATGTGAGGTGATCGATGTCCCACGGATTGGTGGATGTTGGTGCCTGACCAAGTGCCCGGCCAATGAAGCCGCCAGGAAACGGCATGTCGATGTTGGCGGAGATGCCATCGCCACGGCCCGATGCGCCAAGGCGAAGCGCCAGCTGCTGCTGGAGCCAATCGCGGATGCCTGCGGTGGGCACGGCAACGACCTCGGTAGCGAACGGATCGGAGAGCGGCGTTTCGAGCAGCGTTGCCAATGCGTGGCAGAGACCGGTGAGCTGTGCGCCATGGTGAATATGCAGTGCCAACGTGGTCTCCTCTCAGAATCGGTGCGGCAGGCGGACGCTTCCCCCACGTGCTTCGCTATTTGACCACATGGGTGTGACAGAGAGCGGCGGATCAGGTTCTGGCTGCGCGCCGACTCCGGACAATGGCGTACGATGACGTCAAAATCACATGGAGGATCCCTAAATGACCGACACACAGACCAACTACGACAAGCTCTACATCAACGGAGCATGGGTCGCATCTACCTCAACGGAAACCATTCAGGTCATCGATTCGGTGACAGAAGGCGTGATGGCGACCATCCCATCGGGCACCGCTGCCGATGTTGATGCCGCAGTACAAGCCGCCGCAGCAGCGTTCGAGTCGTGGGCCAACACCCCTCGCGAAGAGCGCGCCAAGTACCTCACCCGCATCGGCGACGCACTCGGTGCGCGCATGGACGAAATCGCTACCGCGATCTCGAAAGAGACCGGCATGGCCAAGTGGCTGTCGCAAATGGTGCAGGTCGGCTTGCCCATCAACAGCTTCAACACCGCTGCGTCACTCGCCGAGACCTACGAGTTCACCGAGACCATTGGTTCGTCGCTCATCGTTCGCGAGCCCATCGGTGTTGTTGCGTGCATCACGCCTTGGAACTACCCGCTGCACCAGATTGCTGCCAAGGTTGCCTACGCAATGGCCGCTGGCTGCACCGTGGTGCTCAAGCCCAGCGAAGTCGCTCCGGTCGATGCGTTCATCTTGGCCGAGATCATCAACGAGGTCGGCCTGCCTGCAGGCGTGTTCAACCTCGTGTCGGGTCTTGGCACCGTGGTGGGCGAGGCAATGTCGCTGCATCCAGCTGTCGACATGGTGTCGTTCACTGGTTCAACCCGCGCCGGAAAGCGCGTGATGCAGGCCGGCGCCGAGACCATCAAGAAGATCGCCCTCGAGCTTGGTGGCAAGAGCGCCAACGTGTTGCTCGCCGATCTCGATACCGCCGGCTTCTCGAAGGCCGTGGCTGATGGTGTTGGCAAGGCGTTCTTGAACTCGGGTCAGACCTGTTCGGCGCTCACCCGCATGTTGGTGCCTCGCGATCGTCTCGCCGAGGCCGAAGCAATCGCCGGAGCAACCGCCGAAGCAATGGTGGTCGGCGATCCATTCGCCGCCGGTATTCACCTCGGACCACTCGCCTCGGCAGCACAACGTGACCGCGTGCAGGGCTTCATCCAAAAGGGAATCGACGAAGGCGCCAAGCTCATTGCTGGTGGCCTCGGCGCACCCGAAGGCCTCGACGTGGGCTTCTACGTGCGGCCAACCGTGTTCTCTGGTGTCACCCCTGAGATGACCATTGCCCAAGAAGAGATCTTTGGCCCAGTGCTGTCGATCTTGCCGTATGACACCGAAGACGACGCAGTGCGCATTGCCAATGGCGTTGTGTACGGCCTTGCTGGCGGCGTGTGGTCGGCAAGCAAGGAGCACGCCCAAGCGGTGGCGCTTCGGCTGCGCACCGGCCAGGTCGAAGTGAACGGTGGGGCATTCAACCCCAACGCACCATTTGGTGGCTATAAGCAGTCGGGTATCGGCCGCGAGTATGGCCGCTTCGGCATCGAAGAGTTCCTCGAGATCAAGAGCCTGCAGCTCTAAGACTGAGCTCGAACGTTGGGGCTGGTTGCGTCAGGCAAGCTGACGCAACCGGCTCTCAACATCTTCTCGGTTCACGTAACCACCGCACATGCGCCGCAGGCCCGTAAAGGCTGCGCGGCCGTGCATCACGCGCCAGTTGTCGAACAGCAATGCTTCGCCCGGCGCAAGCACGTGGCGCCACTGCAACGATTGATCGTTTGCCAACGTGTCGAACGCTCGCAGGGCGTCGTAGAAGGCAATCATCTCGAGTTCGGGCAACAAGAACGGCGCCCGGTCGTAGTTGTTGAACGACACCTGCACCAGGTGACCTGCGTGGTCGTGGCGGAAAATTGGCCGAGCCGCCATCAGGTGCGAGCCATCGCCGATGTACTGACCCGGCACCGCAACGGTTGACAGCGTGGCGAAATGCTCGGGCATCTCGGCGGCCATGTGTTTGGCAATCGCAAACGCATCGACCATGGTGCTGTCGCCGCCGGTGCCATCGAACTGCAGACAATGCAGCATTTGCACGCCCGGGGCGTCGTGCGAATACGTGCCGTCGGTGTGCGGGCGAAGCTCAAGGTTGGTGTAGGCAGTGTCGGCTTTGGTGAGATCGGCGGTGAACTCCCACATGCCGCCAAAAATGGTTTCGCGCACGTAGCCAATGCGACGCAACAGTGCCTCGGTGGCTTCGAAGCTGGCAGGGGTGCCTACAGCGAGACAGAACCCGAACTCATCAGTTTTGGCGAGCCACTCGCGCACGCCATCGTCGGAGCCCATGATGGCGCCGTAGGGAACCATCGGCACATGAGCGCGAATGATGGCACCGTTCCACAGCGTGATGCCGTCACGAGACGTTGATCGAGCGACTGTTGGTGTGCGGTACTTGGCCAGAAAGGTCACGGGTAGCACAGAGTTGGGGCTCAAGTCGCTCCACGCGAGGTCGATGGAATCTTCGTTGAGCGCCACATCGGTGGCGACCAGATCGGCGTCAACCTCGGCTGTGAACAGTTGGCGCTGCTGGGTCACCGGATGAAGCGTCTCGTCGTCGTGGGCGTGGTCGCGCAGCCAGATCCATGGATACCGAGTGACCGTGTGGTCGGTCCACGTGACAACGAGCGAATTGCGATCGAGATGCAATGACGAGATAGCGATCATGTGCGGGACTCCGAAAGGGGATGGGTGTGGCCGTTGGCCAACGCGATTGCGTACCGAGTGTATGCCTTAGCGGAACAGGTAGATGAGGGCCACGATCACACCGAACATGATGACGAATGGCCGCAGTCGCTTACCGGGAATGACCCCAACAAGGCGACCGCCCAAGTGGCCGCCGACCAGACTCGCCGGCGCCATCACCAACACAAGGGTCCATTCGATGCGGCCCGAGAACACCAAGAAGGCTGCCGCACAACTGTTGATCACCAGCGACATCGTTTGTTTGACAGCGTTGAGGCGCGTGAAAGGAAGGTGCGAGAACAGGCCAAGCACGGCCACCAGCATGATGCCTAAGCCTGCACCGAAGTAGCCGCCGTATGTTGCGGCTAACAAGATTGATGCGAGTTCGAGCACGCGGTGCGACGTGGATCCCTGCGAGCGCTGCGTCAACATCGCGCGCAGACGATCTTGGAAGCCGAGCAACGCGCACGCGGCAAGAATCATGAACGGCACGATCTGGCGGAACACAGCCTCGCTGGTGACCACGAGCAGAATCGATCCGCCCAGACCGCCAAGCGCAGCGGTGATCAGTTGCGGGCGTAAACCTCGGCCTAAGCCAGCAAGGTCTCGCCGCTGTGCGTAGCTGCCACCCACGTAGCCGGGGCACAACGACACGGTGTTGGTTGCGTTGGCGCGAATGGCCGGAATCCCGATGGCCGTGAGGATCGGGAACGTAATCAGCGTGCCGCCGCCAGCGATGGCATTGACACAGCCGGCTGCAAGGGCCGCGGCCGCGGCACCAACGTGGGCGATGGCTGAGATGTCGGTCATACGGGCGAACTCACGGGCGAGAGGTTAGTTGTCGAAAGCCCGTTGTCTGGGGTGGAACGCGGCAATCCCCGGGTCCGTCGCCCGGGGATTGCAGTTGTTGGTTTCAGTTGTTGGCTCGGTTGTTGGTTATGGGTTCACCCTGAGGTTGGTCAGTGTCTGGGCGACGCCCGCTGCGTTGGTGACCCGGATGTTGTAGAGGCCCGGCGTAGTTCCGACGGCGAACCTGAAGGTCAGGCTGTTGCCGTTGGCCGCAAAGGCGGCGGGCGTCGGGATCACTCGTGTGCCCTGCACCAGCGCCACCGTGGTGCCAGCGGCGAAGTTCGTGCCGGTCACGGTGATGATTGGGTTGAGGCTGAGCGAGGCGGTAGCTGGCGTGAATGTGGTGATTGTTGGAGCGATCACCACGGTGTAGGTGGCGGCGCTGGTGACCGAGCCAAAGCTGGTGAGCACCGTGATGGTGCCCGTGCGGGTTGCCTTATCGAGTCCGTTGATGACCAGGGTTGTTGGGCTGGTCACCGTGAAGGCCACCACGTTCTTGCCGCCGACGCTGACCTTGGTTGCGTTGCGGAAGTTGTTGCCGGTGATGGTCAGGTTTGTGGTTGCTGCTGCGACGCCGCTACTTGGCGTGAACGAGGTGATCGTTGGTGCAGTTGCGACAACAAACTCGAGCGCCGTTGGCAAGTAGCCGACGGTGTTCACTGTGACCAAGCCTTGCACTGCCGTGGCTGGCACGGTCACGGTGAGCGCCGTGGATGTGCGTGTGGCGGTGGCGATGGCTGCGGCGACAGTAGTTCCGGCCGCTGTCGTGAAGGTCACTGTGCTGGCGTTGGTGAATCCGGTGCCGCGAAGCGTGATCGCTGTGCCGCGTGCGGCACTCGCAACACTGAAGCTGGCCAGTCGAGGGCTTGCGTTCACGGTGTAGTTGCGTGAGGCAATGCCGTTCGCCGTGGTCACCACAACCGTCGTTGCTCGGGCTACGGCGGTGGTGTTGGCTGCCGCAGGAACAACCACCGTGATGCTCGTGGCGGTCGCTGCAGAGATTGTCGCTGCGGCGCCACCGATGGTCACCGTTGTGGCGCCGACGATGAAGTTGGTGCCGGTGATCGTGAGGTTGTTGCCAGCCACTCCAGCGATGGCGCTGAGCGTGGTGATGGTGGGTGGGTTGCCGTTCACGGTCAAGCCGCCCACGCCGCCCGCCACCGTGACAGCGCCGCCTCGTGTGGTGATCGACACCGCTGTTGCCACCGGCGCCGAGGTGCCGCCAGCCAGGTTGGCAGGAACGACTGCCGTGATGGTGGTGTCGTTCAGCACTGTGAACGAGGTTGCTGCCTGAGCGGTCTGACCGATGGCGGTGAAGCTCACGGCTGTGGTTGATGTAAGCCCGGCGCCCGTAATGGTGATCGCCGTTCCACGGCCAGCGAGAGCCGGAGCGATAGTGGCCACCGTTGGGGCGGCGACGCCGACACCGGAAACCACGATGTGCGAGACGCCGTTCTGGCCGCTGTGGGTGATTGGGATCGAAGCGGCTCGCACGCCGTTGGCGGTTGCCTTGAACGAAATCGTGACGGTGCAACGGGCGCCGACAGCGAGCGTGGCGGGACAGTTTGTGGTGCGTGTGAAGTCGCCGGAGTTGAGGCCTTCGACAGCGCCAACCGAGATGCCGCTGATCGCACCAGGGCCAACGTTGGTGAATGTTGCAACGTTGGTGGTGCTAGCGACGCCATTGGGGCCCGAGCCGGAGAAGCCAGCGTCGAGTAGCACAGGTGCCACAGTGACGTCAGCGATTGGGGTCAAGGCTGGCAGGTTTCCGGCAACAGGGCAGCCAGCGGTGGGACCTGGAACTTCGGCCCACTCGGCGTGGCTGTTCTCGTTGAGGGCCAGTGGAATGCGACCCAACCACAGAGCGTGCGACACGCCGCCAAGAGCGAGCTGCATGTCAGCTGGAGTCATCCCAGTGAAGGTCGCCGTCCAGTTGTTGCCGTTCATGGAGACCGTGCCGTCAAGGCCGAATGCGGCACGAAGGTCCTGGCGGCCGCTGGTGGTGAAGTTGCCGGTGGTTTTGGTGGTGATGCGTGGCTGAAATGAACCGATGTCCAACGGCAAGCCCGTGAAGGTGTCAACAGCCGTGCCGGTCATCACAACGGTGTTCGCGTTCACTGCCGTTGCTGGCATGTTCACTTCGATGCCCTGAACATGGATCTGATCCATGCTGTTGATCACCGAAGGGTCGGCCTGAAGTCTCGCAACAGCACGGATGACGTCGCCGGTTCGTAGATCGGGGGTTGCATTAGCCCAGCAACCGGTCGAGACGATGTGGTTCGCTTCAACGATGCCACCAGGGAAACGTGGCGACAATGCTTCAGACTCGCCGATCAACACACCGTTGCGATAGGCGTAGACGGTGACGACTTCGTTGGCTGCATAGCCGGCCGCAATGGCGTAGTCACGCACTGGGAACACGCTCAGTGAGTGGGGCAGACGTGGTGGGTCGAATGCGCCTTCGGCTGAGATCGACGACGAGCCGGTCAGCGTTGCGAGCTTGTTGCCGGCGGGATCGTTGGTGCTGATGATGACGGTGGCGCTGCGGGAGTTCACGGCCGATGGCGTGAACGTTGCGGTGATCGTGCACGATCCGCCAGCTGGCACGAACTGCGTTGTCTTGCACGCGTCGGCGGCGTCGCTGTTGAAATGGAAGTCAATTGCCGAAGTGCCCACGGTGGTGTTGCCGACGCCGATGCCTGCGAACTCGAGGTCGGCTGCACCTTCGTTGGTCACCGTGATGACCTGTGGGTCAGAGGTGACGCCTACCTGAGTGTCGCCGAACGTGAGCGATGCGGGTGTCATTAACGCGCTCGGCACAACCGTTCGCACCGCGAGGCCAGTAGCCGTTGCGGTATGAGGCGAGCCCACTGCGTTGTCGTTGATACGGATGATTGCGCTACGGGTGCCAGCCGTGTTGACTACTTGCGGCGAAAAGCGAACGGTGAAGGTTCCGTTGCTCTCAGGTGCGATCGGAGCGGGAACCGCTCCAACCAAGCTGAAGTCTTCAGGGTTGCTGCCGCCGAATGTGATCGAGTTGATCACCAGTGGCCGGGTGCCGACGTTGCGGATTGTGTAGGTACGGTCGCCGATGTCGCCAGCCCCAAGTGTCGGGAAGACGTTTGAAGAGGTCATCACAGCGATGCCTGCTGAAGGTGCTTCGGCAGGGGCGGTGCAAGGAACTGTTGGTCCGTTTGCGGTGAATGGTGAGTTCTCGGCGAAGGTGAGTTCGGCGAGCGCCAATGGCTGACGGCCGAGCCACATCACCCGGTTCTGCTGCGCCCCGGCGAGGGCGACGTCTCCGGCAATGTTTGGCGAGGCGTTGAAGTCCCAAGTAGCGGTGAATTGAACGCCATCTGGGTTGGTTGCGCTGATTGGGTCGTATGTCAGCGTTGCGTGAGTAGCGGCGTCGGCAGCAGTGATCGCACGGCGTCCGTTGATAGCGAATGGGTTGGCTGTCGATGAGATCAGTCGGGCGTCGAGCTGTGCTCGTGGGAATGGGCCACCTGTTGCTAGGTCACGTGCCCAACCCTTCATCTCGACGATGCCGCTGCCAGGGAACGTCTCGGTGGCCTTCTGGGTCACTCGAACGTCGGCCTCGGCCATTTCGTACGCACTGCCATCACCGCGAGTTACTCGTAAGACGTCGCCGGCACGAAGGTCTGGGGTGGAGCCTTCCCAGCACTGTCCACCGGGGTGGTTGACCTCGGCGATGCCGTCTGGGTGGGCTGTCACGTTGAACGCTGAACCGACAACAACACCCTGGCGGATGACCTGCACGGTCAGTGCTTCGCCGGGTACCCAACCGAGCAGCGACACGAAGTCACGGTCAACGAACGAGTTCAACTGAATCGGAGCGTGTGGAAAAGGAACGATGTTGTTCGTGATCAGGCCAGCGCCCGACAATTGCACAGCGACTGCTGCGGTAACGGTGGCGCCATTTTCGTCGGTGAACGATGAGCTGATGTTGAGCGTTCCGGAACGGGGCCCCTCAGCGATTGGCGTGAACGTGATGCTGCCGGTGCATGACTGATTCGGCAAGATCTCGGCGCAGCCAGCGGTGCCAGCGAACTCGGTTGAGCCCACGTAGGCGCCGGCTGCGTTGATCGCTGACACGTTGCCGTAGTTGGTGATGGTCAGGGTCTCAGGCGGCGAGGTGTTGCCCGATGGGCGGGTACCAAAATCGATTGAGGCTGGCTTGGCAACGATCACGGCGACTTGCTGGCCGGCGCTGAGGGCGTAGCCGGTTGCATTCAGGGTGACCGTTGAGTTGCCAGCGTTGCTGAGAATCTCAATGAGGCCGGTCTTGAGCGGGCTTGGTGCGGATGAGGTTGGGCTGAATACAACGCTGATGTCGCAGCCGGAACCAATCGCGATTGGGGTTCCTGCGCAGGTGTTCGACACGGTGAACTGATTGTTGCTCGAGGTCACGGATGAGACCACGAGCTCGGTCGATGGGTCGGTGCCGACGCCAGCGTTGGTCACATGGATCACGTTTGCGGCCGATGATGAACCAACAGCGGTTGCAGCGAACTCAACGGTGGCCTTGTCGGTTGACACGGTCGGCCCAGCAAGCGGTGCGTTGCAGGCTGCCGCGAATGGTCCGGCGACAATGGCCGATCCCACTTCGAAGATCGTGCTGCCGAGGCCGCCGCCAACCCAAGAGATTTGGCTCTGGGCGTTGAGTGCGAGATCCATGTCGATTGCGTTGAGGTTCGTCCAAACAGCGGTCCAGTTGCCAGCGCCATCAGCAACGACCGTGCGGCCGTTGGTGGCGATGGTGTCGGTGGCGAGGGCGAGAAGAACTCGCTTGCCGGCGAATACGCCGCCTGTGAAGCGGGCCTGCGAGCCGCTGAGTGCGCCTGCCTGCAACTGTGTGGCAGCCATTGGTGAGTTGTCGAGATTGAAGGCGGTACCGCTCATCTCGACCCGGCCCGGGGCGGTTTGGTGGATGGTGGTCGTGATGTTGATCTTTGCGGTGGTCGTCTGGTCAACAACGACGGGAACGTGATTCGCATCGAGGCCAGTGAGGCGAATGGCGTCACCGCCCACGATGTTGGGTGTGATGGTTTCCCAGCATGGAGAACCAGGATGGTTCACCTGCACAAGGCCGGTGCCTACATCGGGAACCACATTGTGGACGACGCCGACCTCTTGGCCGTTACGCATCACCTGCACGTCGACAAATGGGTAGGCAGACCAATCGGCGCCCGTGAGCATGTCCCGCGACGGGAACGACACGATGGTGCCGGTGACTGGCGGCTCGTTCGCCGGCAACACGGCTGCAGCGGTGCCGACCGCTGTGGGAAGAATGAACCCTGCGCCGAAGAGCGTTGCCGCCAAAGCGACAGCGGTGAGTCGTCGCCGCCGAGAGGCTGCCGAGGTGGGGAGTGCGTTCGCTGATCGGTTGAAACTGATCGTGCTGTTGACATTCATCGTGGGGGTTCCTGTCTGTCGTCAGACCTCTCGCGAGTCCTGCACCTGGTACCCAACAGGTTGACGAATGTCACCTTCAACAGCAATGGAGCATTGGTCCATGGCCAATGGCCTTACGACTAGGCCCTCTTTTGCACAAAGGTCGTACGACTCGCGCTCAACAACTCCTCAACAGCACACTGTTTTCACTCGATATCGGTAGTTAATGACAGTAAAGCTGGCAGTATTATTGGGCCTTGTTCGCAAGTACCTTCACCGCATTTGGCAGTAGTAGGACCTCGGCAGGGTCACTGCCTCGGTAGCGCTCAGCCTGCGTGGGTCAACGCTTGGGTGAGTACCTCGCGAAACCGCAACCAGACATCAGCGATCCATTCGGGGCGATCATCAGCGAATGCGGCCCGTACCTGAGCACGAATCGCTCCAGCGCCGGTCCCAAGGGGTTCACCGTGGGCATGCAGCACCGCATCGGCGCGTAGCGCCTGCAGCACCGTGATTGGGTCAACCGTGCCGAACTCAAGTGCCACTGCTGCGCAAGCAGCGTGCGGCGCAAGCTCGTTCACGATGGCCAACCAGTCGCCGCTGAGCGCCGCTGAAACGCTGTCGCCGTCGAGCATCGAGCGCACGTCGCCCCAGATCTGCTCGGCGCGTCGGTGCATCGCGCTGCTCGTTGGCTCGCTGCCGATGAGTTCGCCATGCCCTGACGCCCCCAAGCCCGTGTGAAGGTCGATGATTGTGAGCTGTTCCACGTTCGCGAGGCGTGATGCGGCCCATGCGCGCAGCCACTGGTGCGACCACACAGGTTTGGTACCGCCATAGAACACGCCGGTTGGGTTGCTGTATTGGCCGCCGCTCACGACCCCCTGCATCCGATCGAGGCCGATCTCGTTTGCCAACTCGAGCAGCGCGGTGAGCGAGGCTGCCTGCGTCGCTTCGCTCCAGTCGCTTGGCACAACGAGCGCTGCGATGCGGTCGTAATCGGTGTTTGCCGGTGGCGACTTCGACCAATCGATGAAGTTGCGGTTCAGATCGACATTGTCTTCGTTGACCCGGCGCACCCATGCGAAGCCATATGGATTGAGTGCATGCACCATGATCAGTCCGACGGAATCGGGCAGTTCAGACGCGTGGTGTTCAAGCCAATGGCGCTGTAACGCCGAGCCGCAGTAGCCCTCAACCCCATGGGTTGCCGAGAGCACAACAACCACGCTTGTTGCATCGGCCGCTCCGAATTCGGCGACGTCTATGGCAAGTTCTTCGCCCGACGGGCCGGTCAGCGGATGCACGTGGTGCCCGATGCGGGCACCTGCCGAACCGGCTGCATCGAGAAACGCTTGGCGCGCTTGTGTATAGGTGTCGCTGAGTGCGGCGATCTGAGTCATGGCGTCATTATGGCTGGTGGTCAGAGCCGGCAATGTCGACGACCCGGCCGCAGAGAGACACGAACCACTAGCGTGTCGAGACATGGCGACCTCGATGTGTGTGCTGGGTGACTTCGCCTGGGATGTTTTGATCCAAACCAACACCGAACTCAAAAAGGGTGGCGACACCTTTGGCGAGGTGATGCTCACGCCGGGCGGCAGTGCCGCCAATGTTGCCGTGTGGGCAACTCGCAGCGGCATGGACACTCTGTTCGTCGGCAAAATTGGTCGCGACAGATTCGGTCAACTTGCACAAGAGAACCTTGACCAAGAAAAGGTGAAGGCGTATCTCGTCGAGACCGATGCGCACCTCACTGGATCTGTAGCGGTGTTTGTCGATCACACTGGCGAACGGTCGATGGTCTCGGGCCGTGGCGCCGACTTTTACCTCTTGTCCTCTGAACTGCCACGAGCGTCCATCGCCGAGACGCGCCATCTTCATCTCACCGCATGGTCGTTCTTCACCGATCCACCTCGGTCGGCCGCTCGCACCGCTGCACAAATCGCCAAGGCCGCGGGGGCAACGCTGTCGTTCGACCCTGGCTCGTTTCAGATGATCGAGCAGATGGGCGTTGCTCAATTCTTGAAGGTCACCCAAGACCTCGGAATCGACATCTTGCTGCCCAACTTCGAAGAGGGCTCAATTCTCACGGGACTCACCGAGCCAGCCGCTATCGCGCAGCAACTCACCTTGCTGTATCCGGGGGCTCTGGTGGTGCTCAAGCTCGATGCCGACGGCTCGTTCGTGCATCAAAACGACATCGATACCCACATTCCGCCGGCAACGAACAACTTGGTCGATGCCACTGGCGCCGGCGACTCGTTTGCCGGATCCTTTCTGGCGCACTATCTCGTGAGCGGCTCAGCACTCGAGGCTGCTCGGTTCGCAACGCGTGTGTCGGCCTGGGTGATTGAGCAAATCGGCGCTCGGCCAGCGCCCGACGCTCGGCTACGCGCTGTGCTCGCCCAGCGCTGAGCGATTCAGCCGCTGCGCGTTTCCGTTCTGTAGAGTTCGGCCTGTGAGCCAAGCGAAGCGTCTCAAGATTGCTGTCGTTCTCAACGTGGTCATCATCGCGATGCAGGTCAGCGTCGGAATCCGAGCGCACTCACTCGGTTTGCTCGCCGATGCAGGTCACAACTTCACCGATGTTGGGGCGCTGCTGATTTCGCTCTGGGCTGTGCAGCTGGTTCGTCGTTCGCCCACTTCCAAGCGATCATTCGGCTATCACCGGTCCGGCATTCTTGCTGCGCAAGCCAATGCAACACTGATCCTGATCGCATCGTCGTTCATCCTGTTCGAAGCAGTGCGCCGCTTCACCCATCCGCATCATGTCGAGGGCTTGATCGTGGTTTTCGCTGCAGCGGTGGCGCTCGTCGCCAACGGAGCCGCGGCGGTTCTTCTCAACGATCATTCCGGCGATGTCAACATGCGCTCGGCCGTATTGCACATGGTCGGCGACGCCGCTGCGTCGGCGGGCGTGGTGGTGGCCGGGCTGGTGATGTACGTAACCAATGGTGCTGAGTGGATCGATCCGTTGGTCTCCATTCTGATTGCTCTCGTCATTGGTTGGCGGGCGGTGCAACTGCTGAAGCACACCACCGACATCTTGATGGAGGCAACGCCCGCTTCACTTGATGTTGAGGCAATGAGCCGCGCTGTTGGGGCTGTCGATGGTGTCGAGAGTCTGCACGATCTGCACGTCTGGAGTCTGTCGAGCGCGATGCGAGCGCTGTCCGCGCACGTGGTGCTCGATGGTCATCCAACGCTCGAAGAAGCTCAACGTGTGGGCGAGCGCATAAAGGCTGTGTTGGCGCACGACTTCGCCATTGGCCACGCCACCCTCGAACTCGAATGCGAGCCGTGCTCCACGCATCTCGACGATTGTCTGATCGCCGCGATTCATAGCGAGCACGGCCACAGCGACCACGGGCACGGGCACGGGCATCATCACCACTGACTGGGTGCTCCCCACAGGCTATGGCGGGTCGTGACGCGCGCCCTCACTACTGTGTGAAGCGCAGCGAGGTGACAAGTGAGCGATCAACCAAGCGTCCCACTGGGAGCAAGGGTTAGCGACGAAGAGTCCCGAGGTGCGATGCGCGCCTTTTTGCAGCGCAGCGAGGTTCGCCTGTCCACGATTCATCGAGTCGCTCAGGCCCTTCTGGGTGGTTCTGCGCTCATCTTGCTGATGCCGCTGTTTCTGCGCGACGCGTTCCCCAAGATGATGACGATCCTCATCTCGTTGTACGACTCGCACCAAAGCGTCGTGTCCACGGTGGCGCTCGGAATCGCCGCCGCCTTGGTCATCTTGTTGCCGGTGCCGGCCATCTATTTGCTTGTTGGCGACCTTTTGGCGTTCTATTTCACGAGCAACACTTTTGGTGCTCATCCCGATGGTCCCGACGATTCGAAACGCGTGATGTTCAACCCGCGGTTCATCATTCCCGGGCTCGGGTTCAACAACGACGAACTCAGCGCCGACACCGAGCGACTGCTCGCAGATGGTCGCGACGACGAATGGACCCGCGGCCTGTTGGTGCCGCTCAGCAGCAACGACAATGGTTGGCGCGATCGATTCGATACGCGCACCCACGATGTGTGGGGGGTCCTGGCCGAAGAGGGTATGGCCGGCGACAACGAACGCGTTCGCCAAGCCTTCCGGCTAGCCGGCCTCAACCGTGACCGCACGTTGGCTCACGATGTCGCCCGCACAGAGGCACTGATGGCGCGCCACGTGTTGGCCATTCGCACTCTGGTGTTGCGCTACACCAAGGCACTGTTGTTGCTGGTGGCCACCACGGTGGTCACGCTTGCAGCATCGGGCTTGGTTGACCAAGCGGTGCGCGAAGACCCCAGCAACGGCAAGTTCACCGGTGGCTTTCCGTTTCGGTTCGTCTTTCTCGTCTCGGCTGTCTATGCCTTTTGGGCGCCAATGGCGGCGCGAAGCGTGACCTCGCCATTGCGCATGATCCAGCGCAGCACTCCTGGGGTCGGGCAGCATCGCGACGTGCATCTCGACAAGACCTCGAACCAGTTTGAGACGGCAACGGTCTTTGTCACCTTGATGGTGCTCATCGCCGCAAATACTGCTGCTGTTGTTGCTGGCGCCAAAGCTGGCGGCGGTGCAGGGCTCGCCGCAGGCATCGCTGTTGCCGTTGTCACCACCGGTGCGTGGCTGCTGGCGCTCAATGACTTCAGCGCCAGCCCGCGTGACACCGTGAGCGCTCTTGGCTTGCTGTTGCGTGGATACGACGGTCCCGCCCCTGCATCGGTGGTGGCCAGGGCGCGGGCTCTACGCGCACACGCGGTAGAGAAGAAGGCTCATTAGCCAACGTTGCTCAATGGCGCCGAAGTCGTTTGCCGCATGGCGATGCGTGGCAGAGTTCATCCATGAGTACTGCTGAGGTCCATCAATCCGTGTCCGGAATCGCCTTCGTGCGTACTCCTGATGATCGCTTCGTCGATCTTGTCGATTGGCCCTACGCGGCGCATTACCTCGAAGTAGACGGCTTGCGAATGGCCTATGTCGACGAAGGTCCGGTTGGGGCCACCACGTTGTTGCTACTGCACGGCGAGCCAACATGGGGCTACCTCTATCGGCGAATGATTCCTACGCTTGTGGCCGCCGGCTATCGAGTGATTGCGCCCGACCTCATTGGCTTCGGTCGTTCCGACAAGCCCGTCGACCGCAGCGCGTACACCTATCGGGGGCACGTGGCCTGGGTTGCTGAGTTCGTCAACGCGCTGGGCCTCAGCGACCTCACCTTGTTCTGCCAAGACTGGGGCGGGCTCATTGGCCTGCGCGTTGCGGCCGAGAGCCCCGGCTTGTTCGCTCGGCTCGTCATCGCGAACACAGCGCTTCCCGTTGGGTCGCCGATGGGCGATGGCTTCATGCGTTGGCAGAAGGCTTCGCAGAAGATGCCCGAGATGCACTGCGGTCGAATCCTGCAGCTGTCGGCGCTCGCACGTGAACTGAGCGATGCTGAGGTGCAGGCGTATCAGGCGCCGTACCCCGACGAGACATACATGGCGGGGCCTCGACAGTTTCCGCTGTTGGTGCCAACATCTACCGACAACCCGGCGGTCGAGGCCAACGTTGCTGCGTGGCGCGTGCTCGAGGCGTGGACCAAGCCGGTACTCGTCTTGTGGGCGCCCGACGATCCGGTGTTTGGTGCTACTCAATCGACGTTTGTCGATCGCATCCCGGGAGCAGCAGGGCAGCCACACCAGACCTTCTCGCCAGCTGGCCATTTCATACAAGACGATGCCGGCGAGCAAGTGGCCGCAGCAGTGGTGGCCTGGCTGGGCTGATCAGGCCTCTACTTCGGCGAGATTGCCGGTTTCTACTTCATAGACGAAGCCGCGGATGTGGTCCTTGTGGGGCACGAACGGGCTGCTCTGCAAACGGCGGATCGACTGGCGCACGTCTTGATACGGGTCTTTGAAGGCTTCGAGCGACCATGACGGCCGCATGCCAGTTTCGGCTTCGAGCGCGTCCATCAGTTCGTCGGACACCACTCGCTGCAGACCGCAATCGGTGTGGTGCAACAAGATGATCTCTCGGGTGCCCAGTAGGCGTTGTGACAGCAGCAACGATCGGATGACATCGTCGGTCACCACGCCGCCAGCGTTGCGGATGACGTGCGCATCGCCGTGAGCGAGTCCGAGCATCTGGAAGATGTCCATGCGGCTGTCCATGCAGGCAACGACGGCAAGTTGTCGGCGAGGCCGCAGGGCGAGATCGTGGTCGGCAAATGTCTCGATGTAGTGACGGTTGTTGGCGAGCAGTTCGTCGGTGCTCGGGCTGAACTTGTTGTTGAGGCCGTCAGACATTGCAGAGACGGTAGCGGCCGATGCGAAATCGGGCGACATCTTGCAGCATCAATCGGCCGATTACGAGTTTTTAACGCCGTCGGCGAGGAGCTCTGCCAACAATCCCTGCACGAGTTGATCGATCTCGTCGCGGATCGGGCGAACTGCATCGACGCCTTGCCCAGCCGGATCGGCCAGTGCCCAATCGAGATAGCGCTTGCCCGGATAGTACGGGCACTTGTCGCCGCAGCCCATCGTGATCACTACGTCTGAGGCTTGCACAGCGGCGTCTTCGAGGCGCTTGGGAGTTGCCCCCGAAGCAAGGAGATCGATGCCGAGCTCGGCCATTGCGGCCACGACCGCTGGGTTAATCGAGTCGGCCGGTGCGGTTCCGGCAGAGCGAACCTTCACCCGGTTGCCGCCGTGGTGGGCGAGGAGCGCGGCGGCCATCTGCGAGCGGCCAGCGTTGTGGATGCACACGAACAACACCTCGGGCACCTTGGTGTCGAGCGCTGTTGCGCCACTTGGGTCGGCCGCCTTTGGCACGAAGATGAAACGAATCAGCCCAAAGGCCAAGAGTGCGCCGATGAGTTGCATGAGGATGAACATCGGTGCCGACGATGGCTTAATGCCCGCAAAGGTGTCGGACAGCATGCGTGCCACGGTGACTGCTGGGTTAGCGAAACTGGTCGACGAGGTGAACCAATAGGCGCCACCGATCCACGCGCCAACGGCAAACGGCACGGCCTCACTGCGGCCGCCGCGGATGCAGCCGTGAATCACCAACAACAAACCAATGGTGGCGACGACCTCGCTGAGCCAGAGTGCTCCGGACGATCGGGCATGCGTTGAGAAATGAATTGCGGGCAGCTCGAACATCAGGCTGGCAATCACGCTCCCGATGCAGCCTCCAACGGTCTGAGCGATGGTGTAGAGCGCTGCATCGCGGGTGCTGATCGAGCCGAACAAACGATCAACCAAGGTGACGACCGGATTGAAGTGGGCTCCCGACACCGCACCAAACATCAGGATCAACCCAATGAGCGCGCCTGCAGTAGCGGCAGCATTCTCGAACAACTGCAAGCCGATGTCGTTGGGTGAAAGGCGAGTGGCCATGATGCCCGACCCCACCACAGCAATGATGAGCAGCGCCGTGCCGAGGGCCTCGGCGGCAAGACGGCGGGTAATCGAGATCGCTGGGGCAGGGGATTGGACTGGTTGTTTCATCGTGGGTCTTTCGAGGAGTTGAGAAGCAGGCTGATTCGCTCGCGTAGCTCTGCGGCAGTCGCGTCGAAGGCTCGTTTGGTGCCGATGGCCACTGGGTCGCTGATCGACCAATGCAGCCAATCGGGGTGTGCAGTGATCTCTTCGTGCGCCTGATCGCACACGGTGATCACCAGCGAGGGCAGTTTGCCGAGGTCGTGCAGTGAGCGAGGTGTGGTTGTTGAAATGTCGAGGCCGCAGCGCTGGGCGGCGCCGACTGCACCAGGATGGACGCGCTCTGCTGGGTGCGTGCCCGCAGACTCGGCAGGTGCGTTGGCCATTGATCGCCAGAGCGCTGCTGCCAACTGGCTGCGCGCCGAGTTTCGGGTGCACACGAACAATGCCTTGCTGCGCGTGATGGTGCGCTTGGGACCAAGATCAACCAGCGCTCCTTGAGTGAGCCGCACATACTTGCGGCGAGCGTCGCCACTCGAGGCTGAGCGAGTGATCATCCCCACGTCTTCAAGCACAGCAAGGTGATGGGCCAAGAGGTTCGACTCGATGCCGAGCAACGTGCGTAGTTCT
>Ga0194048_10000225_pt1 | contig 26084 bp, 19 predicted proteins | sample JunL225m_MetaG_FD_161685 | JGI IMG/M metagenome (GOLD analysis project Ga0194048, IMG submission 161685) | Anoxic zone freshwater microbial communities from boreal shield lake in IISD Experimental Lakes Area, Ontario, Canada - Jun2016-L222-5m | ecosystem: Environmental > Aquatic > Freshwater >...
GATCGACCGAGCGGCCGGGCCCTTGGGCCAATCGCTGCCGACGAGCGGAGGCAGGCCGTTGAGGCCTTTGCCGTCGGGGCCGTGGCAAGCGACGCAAAGCGTGTTATAGACTTGGGCGCCATCTTCAGCGGCGGAGGCAAAGATTGCCGTAGCCAGAAGGGCGAGGAGCGACGAGGGGCGCATAGGGGTAAGCACGAGGAAGGGAAATCCCCAGCCCCTCGCAAATAAAAAGGCCGAGGAAAGCCTCGGCCTAGGATGATTCCGACCTCCGAGCCCTTAGCGGGCGCGGTATAGGCCCTGGGGGTCGTAAAGCCACCAGGCGTCAAACGGGTTCGCGAGGGGCGGGAGCTCGTAATAAGGGCGGCCCTTGTCGTCCACCTTGGCACTCACCCCGGTAATCTCGGTCTGGGGCGGGCGCGGGACGGCCGGCAGGGTAATCATCGGGGCGGCGGGGACGGGCAAAAGGTCGAGGACTGAAGTCTCTTCAATCCGCTCGACGACGTTGTCGACCCACTTGAGTTCCTTGGCCTTGTCGCCAAACGCCTGCCAGTCACCGGTCGAATCGTTGGCGTACATCTGCTTCACGAATTCCTCGAGCGAGATGCCCATCTTCTTGGCCACGGGGGTGGCGAGGCGGTCGAACCACTTCGTGGTGAAATCAATCTGCTCCTTCAGTACCGTCATATTGCCACGCAGCGTGTTGGACGCCTGGTGGTGCAGGATGATGGTGTTGGGATAGCAATAGGAACGCTCGGCCAGCGTGCAGATGACGGCGGTCATCGAGGCGGCGAAGCCTTTGACGACGACGTGCACTGGCGCCTTCGAGGCGGCCATGGCCTTCTGAATCTGGTAACCAGCCGCCACGGAGCCACCGGGGGAATTATCGACCACAATGAAGATCGGGAATTCGGAGGATTGGTTGTTATAGAAGGAAATGCGCGTGCAGACGTAATCGGCCAGCTGCTCAGTCACGGCACCGTTGAAGCTGATGCGGCGATCGCTGATGTAGAGCACGCCGTCGACCAGCGGATCTTTGAGATACTTCGGCTTGGCCTTGCTGGCGACCTTGCGGGCCTCGTCCTCCTTCTGGAAGCGCTGGATCTCATTCGAGAGCCGGGCGATGGTATTGCCAGCCTCCAGCTGCAGTTGCTTGGATTCGGCTTCGAGTTCGCGAATCTTATTGGAGCGCTCGGTCAAGCGGGCACTAGAGCGGGCGGCTTCGAGCCCCGCTTGGCGTTCAAGCTTGGCGCGCTCATCCTCGAGGGCGGCGGCTTCCGCCGAAGCCTTGGCGAGGCGCAGGGCTCGCTCGGCCGAGAGCCGAGAAACTTCCGCATTCAAAGGGGCGAGCTCTTCGGTACGCTTGGCTTCAGCGAGCGCCACTTCGGCGTCGATCCGCGCCTTCTCGCCGCGCATGCGGTCCACTTCCTTAAGGGCGGTCTTCTGCTCGGGCGTAAGTTCATCGCGTTGAATCGGCCCACCCGGAGGAACCGTGGTCGGTCCAGCCGGAGCCGTGGGAATGGCGGCGGCATCAGCCGGAGCCGCGGCAGGAGCGGCAGGAGCGGCGGCGGCGCGTTTCGTCTGGGCCCAGGCTGGCGAGGCGACCAAGGCGGCGAGTGCGAGAGCGCGGAGTAAAGTGCGAGAGTGCATGGGAGTAGTTTTAGAAATTAGCGAATGATGTATTCGACGGTAGGATCAAAGACCCACCAAGCATCACACGGACCGAGGGGTGGGAGCGCCTGACGAATGCGTCCGTTCTGGGACTTGCCGGCATCGACAAAGCCCTCGGGCATGATTTCCGTTGGCTTGGGCTCATTGCCCGCGGTGAAAATGGCGTCTTCGGTCATCTGCTCGACGACGTTGGTAACCCAGTGTAAACGGACGGCGTCATCGCCCGTGACCTTCCAGTCACCGGTAGAGACGGACTTATACATCTGGGCCACGAAATCATCGACTTTCACGCCAGCGCGGTCGGCGACCTTGACGAAGATGCGTTCCACCCAAATCTTGCTCCACTTGAGCTGCTCCTTGAGTTGGGTGACGTTGCCGCTCAACCCGGAGGAGGCCTGGTGGTGCAGGACAATCGTCTGCGGGTAGACAAAAGAGCGCTTAGCCATCGTGGTGATGATCGCAGCCATCGAGGCCGCGTAACCCTTCACGACGACGTACACCGGAGCCTTGGAGGTTTCCATGGCCTGCAGGATCATGTAGCCAGACATCACCGAGCCACCCGGCGAACGATCGATGACGATGAAGATCGGCGCCTCGCTATCCACGGCATTATAGAAAGCGATGCGACCGCAGACGAAGTCAGCGAGCTTGTCATCGACGCGACCGTTAAACGGGATGCGGCGATCCGAGATGTGCAAGGCACCATCAATCAACGGATCCTTCGGGTAAGTGATCTTGGCGTGAGCGGCGATGTCCGCGGCCTTCTGCTGCAGGCGAGCGATGGCGGCGACGGAAGCGACCTTGGCGTATTCCACCGAGACCTGGGCGGAGGCGAGACGGGCCTCGACTTCGAGTTCGGCACGCGCGCGATCCTTATCGGCGGAAGCCACGGTAGCTTTGGCATTCGCCAGTGCGGCCTCGATGGCGAGGCGACCACGTTCCGCTTCGGCGGGGGCGGCGGCAGCGTCTGCGCGGGCGGACCTTACCATCGCTTCAGCCTCCAGCTTCCGCAACTCGAGCGTCTGATTTAATTGAGCCAACCGACGTTGCGAAAACGCTAGGTCGAGCCGGGCCCGGATGACTTCGGTATCGAGCTCGGCCTTGAGCGTTTCGGGCGTCTTCTTGACGAAGCCCTGTTGCGCCCAAATCGGGGCCGCGAGGAAAAGGAGAACGAAGGCCAGGCGCGACATCGGGGTAGACGTTTGTTTTGACAGATAAATGGTTCCCTTGAAGTCATTTTTTAGCAAATCTACCGCCATGGACGCCGACGCCCCCATAACCCTGCATAATCGCCACACCGGCGGGACCGAGATCGAGCAGGTCTACGGCGAAGCCTGGCTGCGCCGCATCTACGGCCACCCGCTCGGCAAGCTGAGCCTCCACGCGGTCGTCAAACGGGGCCTTTTCTCCAAGTTATATGGCTGGGCCATGGATCGGCCTAGCAGCGCCCGCCGTATCGAGCCCTTTATTAAGACGTTTGGGCTGAATCCGGCCGAGTTCGCGGAAGCGGACCTCAGCGCGTATCGCACCTTCAACGACTTCTTCTACCGCAAGCTTAAGCCCTCGACCCGCCCCGTCGACCCTCGGCCCGAGATGGCCGTACTCCCGGCGGACGGACGCCACCTCGGTTTCCAGGACGCTTCCCGCGTCAAAGGCATCTTCGCCAAGGGGCAGACCTTCGACATCCCCGCACTCGTCGCCGATCGCGCCCTCGGCGAACGCTACGCCCAAGGCACCGTCGTTTGCTCGCGGCTCTGCCCGGTCGATTACCATCGCTTCCACTTCCCGGTCGCTGGCGTGCCCGGCGAACCTGTGCTCGCTCAGGGCCAGCTGTATTCCGTCAACCCGATTGCGTTACGCCGCCACGCTTCGTACCTCTGGCAGAATAAACGCCAGCGAGTGACCATCGATGCCGGGACGTTCGGCCTCGTCACCATGGTGTCCGTCGGCGCCACCAATGTCGGCACCATCATCGAGACTTATCAGCCCGGACGGGCGGTCGCCAAGGGTGACGAAAAGGGCTACTTCCGTTTCGGCGGATCATTTGTTGCCACCCTCTTCGAGCCTGGGCGGATTAAGCTGGAGGACGACCTCATCCAGGCCGGCGAAACCGCCACCGAACTCTACGCTAAAGTCGGCTCTCCGTTGGGCCGGCTCGCGTAAGCGCTTGCCTCCGCCGCCCGCGCCGCAAATCTAGGACACACAGGTTTGCTCGGGTGGTGGAATGGCAGACACACTAGATTTAGGTTCTAGCGCCGCAAGGTGTGCGGGTTCGACCCCCGCCCCGAGCACCCTGTTTACTTCGCGATCACGCGCCACTCTAGGTAGGGGCAGCACCGCGTGCTGCCCTGGCGGCCTCAATGGCTCCGCCGTGCGTTTTCATAAGTAGAGATGAGATCACCGTCTCATCTATTCACAGACAGACGCACGGATGCGATGTCATCGCATCCCTACCCTGCCTTGCAGTAGCTCCCCGCCGAAGGCTTCGCCTGCATCTTGGTAGGGCGGGTTGTCCCCAACCCGCCGTTGAGCCAATCGAGATTCGAAGCTCCGCCGACGAACGGACGGCTGGGGACAGCCGTCCCTACCTCGAGGCAGCGAAAGGCTCCGCACTCTGCCGAATCAACCAGCCAAATTATCAACCAATCAACAAGAGCGGGCGCCCCTGGCTCGAGGCAAGCGGATGCGATGTCATCGCATCCCTTCCTAAGACACAGGACTGCACGTGGTGCTGCCCGTTCCGATTACTTCTTGGCCGGGGCGAGGGGCGTTTGCTTCGCGGCGATGACGGCGCGGTTCATCGACCAATCGGGGCTCTCGGTGGCTTCCCAAATCTTGAGGTTGCGCACGGAGCCTTCGGTGCCGGCGACAAACATGATGCTGTGCTTCTGGCGGGCGATGTTCTCGTGGCGGCCGGTGAGGACGTGTCCATTGACGGTGACGGTTAACTCGTCGCCCAGAATCTCGAAGAGCACGGTGCTCCAATCGCCGGGCTTGATGGGCGTGCTCTTACGAGCAAGGAGCGCCAACTTATCAGGGCCGTCATGGTCATTATCGTCCTTCTGGATAGTGAAGCCATTCGTCGAAAGGCCCACGCTGCAGATGTAGTCCTTATCGTCCGTGGTGCGCAGCTGGATGTAGCGATACTTGGCGCCGTGCGCGGGATCTTTATCGAGGGCCACATCTTCCATGCGCAGCTCACACTGAATCACCACATTCTTGAAAAGGAATCCGTAGGAGGCGGTGGCGGGGTGCTTGACCTGAACGTTCTCATGACCCTGGAAGCGGCCTTCGAGAATCTTCCACATGCCACCCTTGGATTCCGGGCCCTTCCCGTGAATGAGCCAACCCTGGAAGCCGCTGGCGAAACCCTTGGGCTTGCCGGTGTAGGGAGGTAGCTCGTTGAGGAAGTCCTGGCTGTAGATTTCCTTGCCGCGGACGGTCATCTGGGTCGGCACATCAGCCGCTGAGATATCCGCCGACACGGAGAGTGCGGCCAAGAGAGCGAGAAGAAGACGCATGGACATACCTAAATAGACACCCGCGGGGGTGTCGATGTTCCACTCCAGAGGCCCTTAGAACGCCCGGCGAATACTCAGCGCTACCGATACGTCGGGCGTTTCGCCGAAGCCAGCGACGTGGGCCGAGAAGTTCAACAGTGTGTTCGCGTTGAGCTTATGGTCCACATCAAGCCCTAAGCGGGCCTGATTAGCTGTGGGGGCGAGGCCGGCGACCGAGAAGGGCAACAAGCCTGTGGCGGTGTCGACGCCAGAGAGCGTGCCCGAGGTGCGGTCGAAGCGGTGGATCCACTCGCCCGTAACCAGCAAAGTCGTGTCCGCGGTGAGGGCGTATTTCGCAGTCAGGCCGAGGCGGCCTTCAGAGGAGGTGTGCGACTGAGCATTAAAGGTGGCGGCAAACGAACCGCCACTCTCGGCATAGGCGTCCGCCTTGGTGCGCGTCCAGGTGGTGGAGATGAACGGCGTCGCGGTTAATTGACCTGCAATCGGCTGCACGGGTCCATCATAGCGCAGACGCAGGCTTTCGGTGCTGACACCCGTCGTGCCATTGGAAACCGAAGTGCCGGCTCCAGTGGTGTAGGCCCGCGCGGTCGTCGAGGTCCAGTTGCCCGACATCAAGACGACGGAGACGATGCTCTGCTTATCGGCGAGACGGTAGTCCGCTTCGGCGAGCACGTAGTTCCCGCTGACGTGAGCGGAGCCGCCGAGGGCGAGATCCTGATTCTGAGAACCATGGCCAGCGGAAAGGCCCACCACAAAATCCCCAATCGTGGTGCTCGTACCGATTTCACCGGTGGTCATGTGGGTATCCGTCTTGCGGGAGCTGGCACCGAAATCGCCCGTGGCCCAGACGTGCGAGGCCTTGCCCATGTGATCGAAAGACATCAAGGGCCGGTGGTGGGCGCCTTCCATCGGTAGCGAGGCCAGATTAGACGCCATCGCCAACACGCTGTTCGGCCCATTGAGCGAGCTCATCCAATTATCCCAATCAAGCATCACATTATTGGCGTAGAGGAAAGCGTGGGTGATGCTGCCGCCGAGCAATTCGCTAGAACCAACAATGACGGAGCCATCTTGGGAGGCGGCCGCCGCCCAAGAATTTGCCCCGCCGAGCGTGCCGAGGTCGACCATGCCGCCCGCTTGGGTCCAACGGAAAGCATGCTGCACGGCACCGGCAGCGGCTGAGTTACTCGCTCCGACGACGACGTTACCATTACCGGAAACGCCATTGGCTACCGAGTAATCGCCCCCGCCAAGTGCACCGAGATCAACCATGCCGCCGGCCTGTGTCCAGCGGAAGGCGTGGGTGCCAGAAATAGCACCTACCGCATACAAGCTACGGCCGACGACGACGTTGCCATCCGCAGAAACGCCGTGGGCCCAAGACTCCACCCCGCCGGTAAGCGTGCTGAGGTCGACCATGCCGCCCCCCTGAGTCCACCGGTAGGCGTGCACGCCATCGAAGGGGCCGCCAAAGGAGCTGGTGCCGACGATAACGGAGCCATCACTAGAAATGCCGTTCGCCCAAGAATTGCCGGTGCCCGAAAGGGTTCCGAGGTCGGACATGCCACTCAGCGAAGTCCACATGAAGGCGTGGGAACCCACCCCCACATCACAACTGCCGGCCACTACGGAGCCATCCGCCGACACGGCCCGGGCATAGGAATTCGTGCCGCCAAACGCCCCCAGATCGATCATCCCGCCGGCGAGCGTCCAGGAAAACGCATGTACATCCGTGCCGTCAGAACTCTGGCCGACAACCGTCAGTCCGTTGGCGGAGATACCGTTGGCGATAGCGTCATTCCCGCCGAGCGTGGGAAGTGCAATCATTCCTCCGCCGAGCGTCCAAATAAATGCCCGGGGTGCCGAGACGGTATCACTATGGCCGACAATTACCTCTCCGTTAGCGGAAACCCCGAAGGCGGCGGATTCAAGCCCGCCGAGGGTGCCGAGGTCGGTGGGGGTCGCGTGCAAGCCCACGGCCGCGGCGGAAAGATAAAACAGGAGGGCCGGGCGGGCTTTCATCATAAGAAATATATTCGTTCGGCCAAAAAAACGTGCAAGGAAATTAGCCCGCAGGAGAGGGGGCGCAGACCTGTGATTTAATCAAACGGCCGCCGACCTCAGAACGCCTGGCGGATACTCAGGGCCGCGGAAACATCGGGCCGCTCCCCGAAGCCAGCGACGTGGACGGAGAAATTCAACAACGTACGGGCGTTGAGTTTATAATCCACATCGAGCCCCAGCCGCGCCTGGTCCGCCGCGGGCGCGAGCCCGGGAATCGCGAACGGCATCGCCCCGAGATCTGCATCAATCCCGCTCAACGCGCCCGAGGTCCGATCGAAACGATGAATCCACTCCGCACCGACCAACAGCGTCAGGTCGACGGTGAGCGGGTATTTCACGGTGAGCCCAAGGCGCCCTTCGGTGGAAGTATGCGACTGAGCATCGAATGTGGCATTAAAGGCGCCCCCGTGCTCCTGATACGAGTCCACCTTGGCGCGCGTCCAGGTCAATGAAGCGAAGGGCGTCGCAGTGAGGCGGCCAGCTACGGGGTGCGGAGCACCATCATACCGCAGGCGCACGCTTTCCGTAAGGATGCTGGTGACGCCGAGAGAGGAAGACGTGGCGATGCCCACCACCGTGCCCAGCCCGCCCGGGCGGCGCGAGCCGATCCGGTAGGTCCGGGTGGTGTTCGACTGCCAGCTGCCCGGCATGGCGACGATCGAGAGGATGCTCTGTTTGTCCGCGAGGCGGAAATCTACTTCGCCTAACAGATAGTTGCCGCTGACGACTGCGGGCGAACCGTAGGGGAGTGTTTGGTTCAGGACCCCATGGCCGACCGCCAAACCGGCCATCACGTCACCATAACTCATACTCGCGCCAATCTCACCCGAGGCGAGTCGGCTGTCCGTATTGCGGGTGCTCGAGCCGAAATCCCCTGTGGCCCAGACTTGGCCGAGTTTGCCCATACGGTCGTAAGACATCAGCGGACGGTGATGCGCACCCTCCATCGGCAAGGAGGCCAGGCTGTTCGCCATCGCCAATACGCCATTGGGACCATTCAGCGAACTCATCCAATCATTCAGATCCAGGAGCGCGGAGTTAGTATAGAGGAAGGCATGGGTCGTCAGGCCGTCGGCCAGCAGGCTGCTGCCTACAATGATGCTGCCATCATTCGAAACGCCGCGGGCCTCCGACCAATTACCGCCGAGCGTACCCAAATCGGTCATCCCGGCGCCGAGTTCATATTTCATCGCATGGGTTTCGATGAGGCTGCCCACCAAGACTTCCGAGCGGCCCACCACGAGCGAGCCGCTGCCATTCACGGCGAAGGCGGCGGAATTTAATCCGCCGGGGAGCACCCCGAGATTGGTCATCACGCCGGCCACAGATTTGAAGGCGCGAAAATGACTCGTCCCAGGATCAGTGACCTCGCCCACCATGGTCGTGCCATTGGCCGAGACCGCATAGGCACGCGATTCATCTGCCGCAGAGCCGCCAGGCAATACCCCCAGACTGACCATCCCGCCAAAGGTTGTATACTTAAAGCCCCGCGTCGTGACGCCATTATCGCTGAAGCCGACAATCACGCCGCCATCGCTGGAGACGCCCGTCGCCTGGGAAGTAGACCCGCCCGGGAGCGCCCCAAGGCTGATCGGATCTGCCGCATCGACCTGCTTGATCGCGAAAAAGCCGGAGCCAAAAGTCCCGCGGCCGACGGCGACATGGCCATCGGCGGAGATTGCGTTGAAGCGACCGGAGATCAACGTGCCGCCGGCATCGAGCATCGTCCCGGAGGCGGAGTCGAAACGAAACGGCCGCTCCACTCCGAGCGCATCGAAACTCGCCCCCACAATCACTGACCCATCAAAAGAGGCGCCGGTGGCCTCGGAGAAATGGGTGCCCAAGTCGCCTAGCCCGACGGCGCTGATCTCATACCTAAAGGCCTCGAAATCCAAACTGCTGTTAACCGACTGGCCGACGACGATGAGTCCGTTGCCGGAAACGCCCAACGCGCTGGACCAGCCGCCGCCCAACTCACCTAGGTCCGTGAAGTTAATCGCCCAGGAAGTGGCGGGCGCCCCCAACGCCACGGCGAGGGCGAGCCCAGCAGCGGCATGGAAGAAAGACCTGCGTGGGCAGGACTGGGTCGGGGGCATGGCGTGACGCTACGCTAACACGGAGCGCATTCACTACCAAACTGAACCCAGCGGCAGGCCTCAGTGAGGACTCCCCTGCTCCCCCTAGGTCAGATTTCGAAATCCGTGCCAGACTCGTTGAGGGCGAGCTGGGCGACGGTGAAGCCGGTGAGCGACTTATCGAAACGCTTGGAGACTTCGCGCCAGAGTGCCGCGACCTGGGGTCCAGAGGCGCCCTTCAAAGTAATCTTGGTGTCGATCAGGTCCGGCTCCACGACGGCGAGCACCTGCTTGAGCGTGATATCCTCCGGCGATTTCGCCAGACGGTAGCCGCCAGTCTTGCCGCGCTTAGAATCTACGAGGCCGCCTTCGCGGAGCTCGTTGAGCAGCTGGACGAGATAATTGGCGGGAATGGCCTCAAGCCGGGCGAGCTCTTCGACCCTCGTCACAGCACCACCGCGATTACGGCGGGCGAGCTGGGAGAGCACGCGCAGGGAATATTCAAGTTTGAGGGAGGCTTTCATGCGCTGGGTTTCGACTCGGCGGGTGAGGCCTTGGGCTCCGAACCTACGAGGATGAAGGTGCGGTCGGCAATCTCATCCGACAGGATGGGTGCCTTCGGCCGGGCGAAATACGAAGTGCCCAGGAAGCAGATGCCGGTGTTCTGCACGACCTGAATGGCCCGGTCATCCCACAGCTCAATCATCCCGAAGTCTTTCTTATCGGTGACTTCCAATTCCGGCAGACCGTGGGTCTTCAACCAGGCCTGCGTGGCTACGAGGCCTTCTGGGTCACCTGCCCGGGCGGTCATAATCTTCACGCGAATCCCCTTCTCCAGCCACGCGCGGACGCGGCGCATCATCAGCGGTACGGGCGGACCAATATGGGTCATCCCCTTCCAAGCGGTCGCTTCCGCCAAAGTTCCGTCCAGGTCGACTCCCACCCAAGGTTTGGCGTCGGCGGGGCGCGTCGACGCGGCCCGCTCGGCCGGCACCGGCTCTTCTGGGGCGGTTGCGAGGTCCGGCGCGTTCACCGGCCGGCGACGGCGGCGGAGGACTTGCAGGAACCAGTTCATCATGGGCGCATCTTGCCCCCTGCACCCCGCACTGACAAGCGTTGAGGAAGGGCCGGAGCCGCGTCACGCCATAACGTTAAACGGCAGGACCACACGCGGTGCTGTCCTTCGCTCAAACATGCATTACCTTGGGTAGGGCGGGCTGTCCTCAGCCCGCCGTTGACCTGGCAGAGAATCAAATCGCGCGAGCTGCGCATCTCCGCCCGCGAACGGACGACTCGGTGAGCCGTCCCCACCTAGCGACAACAGCAGCTATGTCGTGACGCGTTCCCGACCCTACCGATTACAACGAACGGAAACTTACTGCCCACTTTGGCACCCAGCACAGGCCGTAGGCCGATGGGCACTTTTGCACCGAGGACAGCACGTGGCGCTGCCCCTACCTCAAGACAGGCGGACGCCACGCAGTGGCGCACCTACCTCTTTTGCAGCTCCGGCTCCGTCCACGCATCCGTCCGGCCTTTGGTCTGCTCGCGGATTTTCTTCACAAGATCAATGGGCACAGGTGACGCCTCATGGTCCCACTCGCGGCGGATATACGTGAGCACGGAGGCGATTTGCTCATCCGTCAGGAAGCCCGCGGCGGGCATGTCGTAACTGTAATTATTCCCCTTCACCTTAATCGGGCCGCGCAGGCCATGCATGACTACGCGGACGATACGCTCCGGGTCACCGTTGACCCATTCAGAATCCGCCAGCGGCGGCGCGAGTCCATCGAGCCCCTTACCCGTCGTCTGGTGGCAGGCGGCACAGAGCCCGGTGAAAGTCAGTTTGCCGGAGTCGAACATCGCGTGCTCTTCATTAGTGAGCGGCTTCACGATCGGCACGACCACGCCGGGCTTACCCGGCCAGACGACCGTGCTCTTAAACCAAGCGAGGGCTTTTACCATGGCGACGTCCTTACTCTGGCCGAGCTTCGCTAATGAAGCCGGCTCGGCGGCGAGCTTAACGGGGCGCTTCGCCGTCACGGTCGGGTGGCCAGCCAGAGCACCGAGCAAGGTAAGCTGCTGCGACTTGAGCGGCAAAGCGGCGATGATCGCCAAGGCCTTCTCGACACGCGGGGCCTTGCGCTCGGCGAACACACAACGGAGCAGAGCCGCCGGGAGCGTCTTGGAGTAATCCGCCGGCTTTTTGAGGATGGCCTCGAAGACCTCGAGCTCCCGGCCATCGAGTCCACTGATGAGCGCATCCTGGATGAACGCGGTGTCGGCGGCCCGGTTCGCCAGCGCCGCGGCAGCGAGATCCACGGGGAGTGCCTTGGCTTCCCCCATCGATAACACGAGCTGTTGTTGGACTTCGGTGCTCGCCTCCGTCGCGGCCAATTCCATCCAGCGCGCGATGATTACTTCGCGGTCGGGCGACGCCATCACCGCTTCCGCAACCCGCACGGCGGCGGCGCGCACGCGGGCATCCGGATGCGTCAGGCAAGGCAACAAGGCTTCGGCCGTCACGGCCCCGAGCCCTTCAAGTGTCCACAGGGCATGCACGCGGCCCATCGGGCTGGCGGCCGTCTTCGCGACGGTGATGAGCGCGGCGGCCACGGAGACCTCGCCCTTTTCCACGAGCAGGCGCTGGGCGGTTTCGCGGCGCCAGGAGTTGCCGCTGGAAAGTTCAGAGATGAGTTCGGCCGAGCTCATCTGCGAAAGCTTCTTCGCGGGCACGACCACGGAACCTTCGGGGGCGATGCGCCAGACGCGCCCCAAGGCCAGCGGTTTATCCAAGCCGCGCTTCACGATTTGCTCGCGCAGGTAAGTCGTGAGCGAGATCCGGTGCTGAATGATGCCACGATACAGATCGATGACATACAGCGCGCCATCGGGCCCGGTGAGCAGGTTGACCGGACGGAAACGCTCATCGGTCGAGGTCAAGAATTCGGCCTGCTCGTAATAAGGCTGCGCCTCGAGGGCACCACCGATGGATTTTACGACATTACGCGAAATGAGATTGCCGGCAGGCTCACAGACAAAGGCGTTGCCGTAGGCATCCTCCGGGAAGAGATCGGCTCGATAAATCCACGGACCGCAAGCCGCGGTGTATTCCTTCAGCTTGTAATCGCGGAGCATCTCCGGGCGGTAGCCGCGATTGATGCCTGGGTTTACGCGGGCGGGCCACACGAACTGCTCCTTCGCGACCTTCCAGTTAAGTCCCGTGGTACGGTTGAGGGTGGGATTACGAAAGAGGTACGATGACGGGATTACATCGGCCCGAAGGGCGTCACTGTTGCTGTTATGAAAGAGGTGGCCGAAATCATCCTGCGCAAGACCCCACTGCCCGCGGAAGTTACTTAGACCGCGCACCCAGCGGCCGTCCTTGAACTTGAAGCGAGCGGTGTAGGCGCCGACGTAGAGCCAATTGTCATGGCCCCAGAGGAGTGCATTCGGGGCGCGCTCCGGATTGGCGAGCTGCGGGCGAGAGGGATCCACACGCACGCCGAAGTCCGTCGCGACTTCGATCTTCTCGTCGGCCTTACCGTCTCCGTTCGTATCACGGCAGAACCAGAGATGCGGCGGAGCCCCGACGAGCACGCCGTCGCGATGGAGGGCGATCGCGCGGGGCATCACGATGTTGTCGAGAAAGACCGTGGACGTCTCAAAGACGCCGTCGCCGTCCTTGTCCTCGAGCGCCACCACGCGTCCATGCGGCTGGTCTTCCGTGGTGCCATCGAGGTTGGGCATGTAGCCCTGCATTTCCACGACCCAGAGGCGTCCATCGGCACCAAACGTGGCTGCGACCGGATCGCCGATGGCGGGATCGCTCGCGGCGAGGGAGATCTGGTAGCCCTTCGCGATTTGAAAACTCTTCAGCTCCTCCTGCGGGGTACGCGCCGGCGAAGGCGGGATTTTCGCATCCGGGACAATCTGCACCATGGGCTCCCCCGGCTTATCCCCGATCTGCGCACCCACGACGGCCGCCAAGCAAAGCCCGGCAAAGGCGGAGATACGTCGGGGCAGTCGCATACCCACATTATGAAACCCGCCAGGTTGCAGGGTCAATCGAGGGTGGCGCTTTAAGTTCAATTTAAAAGCCCGATGCCAGCCATAAAGTCCAGACCCACATCCCACACGGACACCCTGCGCACTCCCCATCACAAACACCTCAGCTTCGGGAGATTGTTTTTTCCGGAAAGGTCTTATTCTGAGATGGGTCATGTTTCTGACCTTATCGCCTCTCCGACTTGTGGGCGGACTCACTTGCCTACTGCTGGCTCACTCCGCTTTCGCCGCCAGTCACTCGACGGCCCCCCTTCCCTCGCTCATCCTGATTGATTCCGACGGCGATGGGATTTCGGATGAGGATGAGCGGGGGATCGGGACTGACCCATTTAACCCGGATACGGACGGAGACGGCTACGACGACGGGGAAGAGGTCGCAGCTGGGTCAGACCCGTTAGATCCGCATGACACCCCCCATACGCTCATCTTGAACTCGCCGGCCGGAGGGCTGGCGGCACAGGGCACACCGGCCATTAAACGCCTGCCTTTGAGCGTGCTCTTTGGCGCCTCCACTCGGCCGCCCGATTCTCCGGCAGATCCATCAGGCGAAAGCTATTCCGGCCAATACTTCGCACCCGCCAACGCCCCGGAGCACATGGCCGCCAAGTTGACCGCATATGGATTGAAGAGCGGAGCGTATGCGCTCGTCTGGGAACAGCGTGTGTTACTCAACCCGCGCAACGAAATCCAAACCTACGAGGTCACCATCCTGACTGAAAGCGGACGGACACTCCTTAGGAAAAAGACCCCCTACGCAGTGGGCACGGAGTGGCGGTATTTTGCCCTGAGCTTCGAACTTCTTAAAGCAGATGAAGGTCGCCCCCTCATCATGCAAATCATCCCAGACCGAAGTGGGCCGGGTCGCTACGAAGTCCTGCAGGTTGCCGTGCTCAAAGCGGGCCTCGAGGTCGATGCCGATCGCGATGGGATTATCTCGCCAGACGAACGGCCCATCGGTGGAAAGCCGTTTCGATTTTGGGTGAATGACGACTCCGATGAAGGCGAGTCACAAGAGCGTGCCGATATCCCGGGTCGACCTAGCGGCCAGTCGGACGCCAGCCGTAAAGGGATCAATGGCCTCCGCGACTTAATCGATTTCTTCGCTCTCAATCTCAATATCGGACGACTCGTCCACACCTTTAGCCCTGACGATGGCTATCAGTATTTTCTCCGGAATGAAGATAAAGCCCTTCAGGCCACCGAGACAGGCCTAGCGGCGTTAACCGCCGGCTCCATCCACCGCCAGCCGGATATTCATGTCTACGGACCTGATGGCCTCGGCGACATCAATGCCGCCACCGTGGGCTTGCCAGACCTGCAAGGGCGAATCGAACTCACCAAGGCCTTCGTCCACGGCATGGGCGAGAGAAACGGTGGCGTGCTTCTGGTGGAAGCAAACAAGCCGACCCATCGACCGGCGTGCATCGAAATCGTCAACGCTGGTCAGGTCGTCGCTTCCTTCGAACTACCCATCGCGATTGTACCCATTGAAACCATGTACCGCCACCTGAGCCTAAACTTCTGCGCTCGGGATACCGATGGCCGGCCCGTCTTACCCAGGAGACCCGGCCGACCCAACCTGCCAGGCGAGCCGGCAGGACTCCCAGACACGGAAACCACCAATCGCTGGGTGTTGATGATTCACGGTTATAACGTCGATGGGGATACCGCGCGCGGGTGGCAGGCAGAGACTTTCAAGCGCCTCTACACCATGGGCAGCCAAGCGCGGTTTGTCGGCGTGACCTGGAATGGCGACACTGGACTGGATTATCATAAGGCTGTCTTCCACGCCTTCCAGAGCGGCGATACACTCGCTAGGTCACTCGGCTTCCTCGATCCGGCTCGCTCCGTACTCATCGCACATAGTCTTGGCAATATCGTCGCCTCCCAGAGCATCCAAGCAGGGTTCACGCCCGCAAAATATTTCCTGCTCAATGCAGCCCTGCCGGTCGAGGCCATCATGGGGGACACCGCGGATTCGCTACAAGCTGAACAGATGACCGAGAAGCAATGGCGTGGCTATTCGCGACGACTCTTCGCCGCGGACTGGCATAAACTATTCTCCGATGATGACCAGCGGAGCAGTTATACTTGGAGCAACTGCTTTGGCCGTGCGCGCACCACGGTGCCGCTCGTCAATTGCTACTCACCCGGCGAAGACGTCACCAACTGCCCCGTGAAGACGGATTCTGCTGCCGTACTATCGACACTCTGGGAGGGTCGCGCGATTGATTATGGCGTCTGGAAAACTCAAGAAATGCTGAAAGGGGTGGGCTTGGCCCGCTCCCTCGCGAGCCTCGCCATGGAACGCGGGCAGGGTGGCTGGGGATTTAATGCGGTCTGGCGTGGAGCGTACGTAGCCGGGTCGCAATCAAACGGCGCGGGAGGCTACTATGAGAAACTCACCCCTCCCCAGGCAGACCAAATCTCCGGGTCGCAACTCATGAATAATTCGTTCTTCCGGCCGTTCGCCGAAAAGCGGTTGCACGATGACCACCTGCGCCGACCGTCGCCCTTACTGGATGATCGAACGGTTCGCTATGACCTTCTAGCTAGAGGGATTCCGGCCCTGACCTTTGCCGCTGGGGCTGTGCCTCTCCCACTGGAGAGTAATCTCCCCGTGCCACCGCCTAAACATGAAAACATCAACCTTGAAGCCGTGGGGCGAACCCCAGAAGTGCGCTGGCCTACCGCTGGCCACAAGGCGGACAACACTCCTGGTCGCTGGCTCCATAGTGACTACAAGAACGTCGCCCTTCCCTTCGTCCACCCCCTCTTCCAACTCATCATTAACCGCGGCCAACTCAAATGAACCTACTACCCTCCCTGCTTCTCCTCGTCGCCGCACTTTCGGCGGCGGCCTCGGAATTTACCCTCCGGATTACCGACGAGGACGGAAGCCCTGTCGCTGACGCCGGCCTCCGTATCGTCCTGGGTCGCCGCAATGACCCACGCTATTCCAGCGACCGGCTGATTGAAAATAAAAGTGGAGCCGACGGGAAGTTCGTCTTCACCGCGAACGCCGACATGGGCCTTACCCGGATTGATATCAAGAAAGATGGCCACTACCCCTGCTTGGTCGACGAGTGGTACGGCATCTGTCACTTCGATGAAAAGCAGTCCTACACTTTCGCCCTGCCACGGCGGGTGCATCCAACCTCCCTCCACGCCCGGAAGGTATACCTGCGTTTTACTGGCAGCGATTACCCGGAGAATACGTGGATCAGTTATGACTTCGAGAAGGGGGATATGTTGCCACCCTTTGGCAAAGGAGAGGTCACGGATATCCGCTTCCGCACCACCTCCGTCCAAGAGGGATGGAGGATGGACCCAGAGGCCCTCGCCTTGAATCGCAAGCATCCCGACTACCGCAATCTCACCCCGGAACAATTCGCCCGATACTTTGGCCACTGGAATTCGAAAGTGGAAATCGCTTTCCCCGAACCAGGCTCCGGCATCATCCCCGAACCGAGGTTCTGGCCCTACTGCCGGCTAAGCATGCCACCCGTTGCGCCGGAAAGTAATTACCAACCCAACTTAACGAATAACTTCACCTCGCGCCATCTGCTATCCGATGAGCGGAAGGAGCCTGGGTTTTTCCTAAGAACCCGGGTAAAAATGAATGCCGATGGCTCGATTGCATCCGCCCACTACGCGAAAATTGTCGGGCCCATTAGCTACTTCTACAACAAGCTACGCTTTACTTACTATTTTAACGCGACGCCCAATGACCGGGGCCTCGAGCTTGCGCTGAATAAAAATCAGCTGAAGTGGGATAAGAGTCGCCCGCTGGAGGACCAGTCAGATCTCAGTATCAACGAACCCTAATCCTCATAAAATCAGCATGGCGTCTCCGTAGCTGAAGAAGCGGTATTCACGGGCGATGGCTTCGGCGTAGATCTCCTTGAGCCAGGCGAGGCCTTCCGGTGAGCCAGGCGTGAGGAAGGCGGCGACGAGGCAGAGGAGCGTGGACCGCGGGAGGTGAAAGTTAGTCAGGAGGTGCTCACAACAGCCGATGGTATCGCCGGGCCGAATAAAGAGGGAGGCATCCGAATGATAATCTCCGGCCGCCTGGTCGAAGCCCTGCGTTTTGCGAAAAGCGTCTTCACTCGCACGCACGGAGGTCGTACCGACGGCGAGGCGCGGCCGGCGATCCCTCAATGCCATCATGGTGGCGGCGGGGATCCGATACGCCTCAGAGTGCATGACGTGCTGGTCGAGATTCTCGACGCTGACGGGTTGAAACGTTCCAGGGCCGACATCGAGCACGAGATCAAAGGCGTCATGTCCGCGCGCCTTGAGGGTGGCGAGGAGCTCGGACGTGAAATGCAGCCCAGCGGTGGGCGCGGCGGCCGCGCGGGCCGACGACGGATCGGCATACACGGTCTGGTAGCGCGCAGCGTCGTCCGCCGGCGCTAGGCCGCGTTCCTTGCGGGCTTCGACGATGTACGGCGGCAACGGCAGTTCGCCGACGCGGTCCGCGAGTCCTTGCACGGTCTCGCCGGCGGGCAATTCGAAGCGCACGCGGTATTCGCCCTGCTTGGTCTCGACGGCGACGGCCCGGCAGCCGTCGATGGTGAAGCCGGCCGCATCCGAGGCGCGCTTACCAGGGCGCAGCAGGCACCACCACTCGAGCGGATTGGCGGTGGGGCGCAGCAGTAGGCACTCGACTTTACCGCCCGTGGGCCGCACGCCGAAGAGGCGCGCCTTGAGCACGGTGACGTTGTTGCGAATGAGCACGGCGCCCGCGGGAAGTAGGTCAGGCAGCTCCGAGAAGAGGCGATGCTCGATGGTGCGCGTGGCGCGGCGGACGACGAGGAGACGCGAACCATCACGACGCGCGGCGGGCTCCGCAGCGATGCGTGCAGGCGGGAGTTCGAAATCCAGCTCCCGGACGTCCATGGCTTACACTCCGGTCTTCGGCGGCGTGATCAACAGCTGGCCATCAATCGCACGCAGCTGCATGAACTCGGCACCGGGAGGCGCCTTGCGGAGCTCTTCTTCCACGGCGGAAAGCTTGGCGTCCATATCATCGATGCGGGCCACGAAAACGGCCTCCGGCGTCGATGGGATGGCGCAGGCACCGTATTCGCGCATGGTGTGGTGCGAAAGCAGGATGTGCTCGAGGCGTTCGAGGAGCGAAGCCTCTAGGCCGACCTTGGTGCCGTGCGTACGCACAATGAAGGCGCCGAGGACGAGGTGGCCGTGCAGATTGCCCGCGCGGGTGAAACCGGCCTTGGCCATACCGGGCTCAAGGCGGGAATATTCCTGGACCTTGCCGAGGTCATGGAGAATGGTGCCGGCGACCGCGAGGGAGTGATCAACCTTGGTGTAGAGTGGCAGCAAGGCTTCCGCGCACTTAGCCATGCGCAGCGTGTGCTCAAGTAGGCCGTGGCGATAAGCGTGGTGCATGCCTAGGGCCGCGACGGCGTCGTAGAAACGCTCACCATGCTCTTCGAGGACAGATTCCACGGTGGCGCGCAGGGTCGCGTGCGGGATGCGGCTGATGATGCCCGCGAGTTCCGCCTTCATCTTCACCGGATCGTGCTGCGAGACCGGGGTGAGCTTGCCCATGATCGCGGGATCGGAGCGCTCGGCGTCGGTGATCGGCGAAAGCTGGTCGACCTTGAGGTCAGGTCGGCCGTTGAAGTCGCCGACGACGCCGCCCACGCGGACGATGGCACCGGGCTTAAGCGTCACGAGCACGGGCTTCACCGGAGAGTCGCCAAAGACGCGCACCTTGATGTCGTCGGTCGCATCAGCGATGACCGCTTCATAGTAGGTGGAGCCGGTCTTCGCGGTCTTGGTGGCGATTTCCCCCAGGGCGCAGATGGCCTGGAAACGGGAGCCGACCGTGGAGGTCTTGCTTTCGCGGAGAGTCAGGAGTGGCTCGGACATGAGGTGGACAGTGGCACCGGAGGCGGGACGGAGAAAGAAAATAAGGCATACCTATGGCAGGGACGACTCTCCGAGCCGTCCGTTCGCGGACGGAGATGCGTTTATCCATCGGCTCAACGGCGGGCTCGGAGAGCCCGCCCTACCCAAGACAGATTTCATCAATACCTGCCCGCTGTGGGTAGGGATGGCTGTCCTCAGCCGTCCGTTCGCGCACAGAGCGAAGCTCCTCGAACGAGTTCCAATCCTGGTCGGCTCAACGGCGGGTTGAGGACAACCCGCCCGACCAGAGAAAATCAACCTGACCCCACCCTGTCCCTGGCCCGCTTCTCGCCCTTGCCCACATGCCCACCAGCCCCTACTTTTCCGCATGACTGCCAAACCAGCCATTCTTGTCCTCTGCACCGGCAACTCCTGCCGCAGTCACATGGCTGAAGGCTTCCTGCGGGCGGCGGTCGGCGATAGTGCCGAGGTCTTCAGCGCCGGCTCGAAGCCCGCGGGCTACGTGCACCCGCTATCCATCAAAGTCATGGCCGAGGCCGGCATCGATCTCTCCGGGCATACGTCGAAGCACATGAACGAATTCCTGCCGCGCCGCATCGACGTCGTCATCACCGTCTGCGGCAACGCCGACCAAGTCTGCCCAATGTACCCTGGCCAAGTGGCCCGCTTCCACTGGGGTTTCGACGATCCGGCGCACGCGCAGGGCACCGAACAGGAGATTCTTCAAGAATTCAGGCGAGTGCGGGATGAGATCAAAGTGAAATTCACCACGTACGGCCTCGCCGTGAAGGCAGGCAAACTGCAGGGCTAACGCGCGGCGAGCGGCGGCGGGATTAACCTTTGCTTTCCTTTCTCGGAAAGGGTTACCTCCTGTCACCCCACTCTGCTGATGAAGCCTTTCCATGGTACGCGGCAGAAAATCCGTGATGAGATTGAATCCCCGCCCGCCGAACGGAGTTTTGGCTCCGGCTGGGCCAGCGGGGTCCTCGGGATCGTCTTAAGTTTAGGCGGCCTACTCTTGGTCATCTCTATGTGTACGCCTGGGCACCTGCTGACGGCCCCGCAACTGACGCCACTCAAAGTCGGCCCCTGGTTCAAACTGGGCGTCTACCTACTCCTCGTCGCCGGCTTCATGTCATCGGCCACTAGCCTCGCCCTGCGACAGGCCAAAATCCTCGGCACCACGGGAATCGCCCTCGCCCTGCTGGCCACCGTCATCGGCCAATCCATCACGAATGCAAACGCCAGCACCCCCCTGCCCATTTACTTCGGGCTCGATTGGTTCGCGCTGAACGTACTGCTCACTGGACTAATTTTCGTCCCCATCGAGCGTATCTTCCCCCGCCAGCCTACCCAACCGATCTTCCGCGATGAATGGCGTGAAGATGTTTTCTACGTCCTGGTTAGCAGCCTGATGATCCAAGCGCTCGCCTTCCTCCCGCTGACTCCTGGCAAACTGATCGGGACACTCACCCCGCTCGAAGCCACCCGACGATGGGTAGTCGACCTGCCGCTGTTCATCCAAGTGCCCGCCATCATGCTCGGGGCGGACTTCTTTCAATACTGGGGGCACCGGGCTTTTCACCATTTCCCTTGGCTCTGGCGTTTCCATGCCGTGCACCATTCGGCGCAGCGCATGGACTGGATGTCCGGCGCGCGCATGCACTTCCTGGAAATCCTCCTCATGCGTTCGATCACGGCGATTCCGATGTTTGCCCTCGGGTTCACACCGCTCGCCATCGAGATCTACGTCATGCTGGCCTACCTTTACACGACCTTAATCCATGCAAACGTCGGCTGGCGCCTGCCATGGGTAGATCAACTACTCGTCACCCCGCAGTTCCACCACTGGCACCACGGTGCGGAAAAAGAAGCCATCGATGTGAATTTCGCGATTCACTTTCCGATCTTTGATCGGCTCTTTGGGACCCATTACGTGCCTGGTAAAAAATGGCCGGAGAGTTACGGCATCGAAGGCCATCCGGTCCCCAAGGGCTATTGGGCACAGCTGATTTACCCCTTCCGCCGAAAGTAAGCCCGGCGGAGGCGTGCCGCAAGTGGGCACGTGTCCCCTTGCCCCCGTGCCCACTTGCCCCCTAATGAGCAACATGCGCCTCCTCACCTCCCTGCTCTTAGCCGCCGCTTCGCTCGCCGCCGCGGATCGCCCGGTCGTCGACCACGCCACCTACACCGCCGCGCTGAAAGATTTCCGCAAAGGCGCAAGCAAGTCGGTCGAAGCCCTGAAAAAGGCCGATGCTGCACCAGCCGTCCGCCTCGCTGCGGTTGATGACGTTCGCGAACGCCTCGTCGATGAACCCACATCGCCGCTCACCGGAGAGGTGGCGGCACTACTGGGGTCGACCGATGTCGAAACTGCCCAGCTCCTCCTTTCCGCGCTCGCCGAAGCGAAGGCCGCTGGTGCGACCTCGCAGGTAGCGGTGCTCGCCTCCAAGATAGATTCACCGCTCCGCGTGCCGGCAGCCCTAGCTCTCGCTGAAATCGGCGGCGCCAAAGCCGTGCCGATTCTCGCGGCACTGGCGAAAGATGAAGCCCTCGCTGAAAATATCCAGGACGCCCTGGTGAAAGTCGCCGGCCCGGGCGTCACCGATGCCTTCAGTACCGGCATCACGGATGCCAAGGCTGATGTCGCCGCCCGGAACGCCCTCATCAAGGCAGCCGTCGCCCGCAATCTTCGCGCCATCGCCGGAGCCCTCTGCGTCGCGATTAAGGAAGAAACCATGCGCCTCGAGTGCCAGAAAGCCCTTCTAAAACTCGCCCAGCCTTCCGATCTCGCCGCGCTGCGCGAAGCGGAGCAAGCCGTGACGAATGCCGCGACTAAGGGCGCCCTCGAGCGCCTGATCAAGAAACTCGAAGCGGTGAAGTAAGCGCAGGGACGAGGCAGGGACGTGATTGCCATCACGTCTGTTCGCGGACGGAGATAGGTAACTTGATCGGCTCAACGGCGGGTCCGGAGAGCCCGCCCTACCCAAACAAAAGGGCCGCCCGAAGGCGGCCCTGATCCTCTGCTTCGCAGTCTGCTCGCCTTACTTCTTCAACACCCAGAGCAAGCCACCGTTGACGTGCTGGATGAACTCAGGCTCGGCATAAGATTCCTTGGTGTGGCCGAGCGCGGTGTAGAACATGCGACCCTTGCCAACCGCCTTGCACCAAGCCATCGGGTGGTGTTCGCCCATTTCCTTGCCGGCCTTGTAGGTTTTTTCGTCGATCTCGAGGAGCACGATATTGTCTGGGGAAAGGTTGCGAAAGGAATACCACTCGTCCTTACGCTTCCAGTCAGCCGGAAGATGGGCCACGGCGGGGTGGTCTTTCACCAGCGGGTGGAGTACGGCGACCTGCTGGGCGGGGTGACCGGCGAAAAGACCACCGACCATGTTGGCGTACCAAGGCCAGTATTTTTCGGCTGCGCCGGCGTCCGAGGCGGCATGGATACCGACGTAAGCTCCGCCGTTTTCCATCCAAGCCTGGAAGGCGGCACGACGCACAGGGGCGACCTTGGCAGCGGCTTCCTTCACTTCCTTGGTCGCATCCTTCGCGACGACATCACCCATGACATCTCCCGTCACGCTCATGAAAGCGACCGCACGGTACTTCGCGAGGTTCTCAGCGGTGAAGGCGGCCGCGTCTTCGGTCACATCGACTTCGAGGCCGGCGGCCTTGAACTGCTCTTCCAGCATTTTGTTGCCGACCTTGATTGAATCTCCGTGGCGGAAGCCAGCGGTCTTCGAGAAGACCAGGGCACGATTAGGCTCGGCGGCCAGGGCGACCACGGAGGCAAGTAGCAGGGTGAGGAGGGAGCGGTACATAAGTCAGGGGTAGGGATAGGGATAGGGGTTGGGGCTGGAGAGTGCAAGGGAGAGTAGCGGGGGACAGCTGCGAAGCAGCCCTCTCTTCCTTCGCTTTCCCTTCTTTCCACGGAACGATTATCCCCTTATCCCTGTCCTACCCCTACCCACACCTCTGACCCCATGACTAAACTCAATCGTCGTTCGTTCCTAAAGAACTCCGCCCTAGCCGGCGCCCTTCTCGGCTTCCCCTCCATCATCCCTGCCTCCGCGCTGGGCAAGGATGGCACGGTCGCCCCGAGCAATCGCCTGCAACTCGTTGGTATCGGCCTTAAGTCTCAGGGCGGCGGCGACATGCGCCAATTGATGTCCAAGAAGGGCGTCCAAGTCATCGCGGTCTGCGACGTCGACAAGAGCGTCCTCGCCTCCTCTTCCGAAGCCGTCGTCAAGAAAGGCATGGCCGCCCCGAAGCAGTACGTCGACTTCCGCGAACTCCTCGCGAAGGAAAAGCCTGATGCGGCCGTCATGGGCCTACCGGATCACTGGCACTCCGTCATCAGCTGCGCCACCCTCCGCGCCGGCATCGATGTCTACGGTGAAAAGCCCCTCGCGAAGACTTTCGCCGAAGGCCGCAAGATCGTCGACACCGTGAAAGAAAACGGCCGCGTCTGGCAGACCGGCATGTGGCAGCGCTCCACCCCGAATTTCCGTAAGGCGGTCGAGCTCGTCCGTAACGGCGCCCTCGGCAAGATCCTGCACGTCGAGGCCGGCACCAACGCCAACACCCATAAGATGCCCGACGCCCCGAAGCCCGGCGAAAAGCCGCCCGTCGACGTGGATTACGATCTCTGGGTCGGCCCGTCCGCTTGGATGGAATACGATCCGCGCGTCTTCCACTTCCACTGGCGCTGGAACCTCAACTTCGGTGGTGGCATGGTCCTCGACTGGGTCTGCCACCACGGCGATATCGCCGCCTGGGCCATCGGCAAGGACGCCGAATTCCCCGTCGCCATCGAAGGCACGGGCACCATGCGCGAAGCCCCGTGGAATACCCATAAGGACTACGACTACACCCTCACCTACGCCGACGGCATGCAGTTGACCGTCACCAGCAAGTTCGAAGGCGTGAAGTTCACCGGCGAGAAAGGCACGATGTACGTCCGTCGCGGCAGCCAGACCACCTCCGAGAAGGGCTTATTTGAAAAGGACCTCGGCCCGGATGCTTGGCGCTGCCCTGGCACCACCGATCACTTCCAAGAGTTCGTCGATTGCTGCCAATCGCGCCGCAAGCCGATTTCGCACGCCCTCGCCGCACACCACGCCACCGCCATCGGTCACCTCGGCAACGCCGCCATCTTCACTGGCCGCAAACTCAAGTTCGATGGGGCCGCCGGCAAGTTCATCAACGACGACACCGCTACCGCGATGCTGTCGCGCGAACTGCGCAAACCCTGGTCGACGGACCATATCTGAGCGCGGCGCGAGGGCCACGTGGGCAAGGGGGCACGTTGGCACGGGGAATACAAAAGGGCGCCTGCGGGCGCCCTTTTTTTGGCACATCACGTCCGGGTGGCAGGTGGCGGGGTAGGGATGCGATGACATCGCATCCGCTTGCCTCGGGTAGGGGCGCCACTGCGTGGCGTCCGTAGGCGAACGGATAACGTGGGGCCAGATAGCTTGCCCGGCTCATCGACCCTCTCTCCGCGAACGGACGCGACGCAGTCGCGCCCCTACCCCCATGTCCTCTTGCCCCCATACCCACTTGCCCCCTAATCTTAAAGCCCGATGTCCCTCCGCCGCTTAGCGCAGATCGCCGTCGTCTTCGGCGTCTTAGCCGTGGGCATCTGGGTCGTGCGCGGGAAGAAGTGGGAGCTGCTCCGCAAGCCAACCGAAGTCGCCGCCAAATCCTCGCCAGCGATCAAACCGCGCTCCGCGGCCGACATCATCCCGCAGCTGAAGGATCCGCCCAAGCGCACCGGGGTGACGATCAAAGATATGATGGCGGGCAAGGTGCCGAAACTCAATCAGCTCGAGGTCGAGGCGTTCCTGAAGAACCATGGTCGCAGCACGACGAACCTGCTCGCGGCCTCGCGCCTGCTCAATGACCTCAGCTTCGCACGTGAGGCCGCCAAGGCAGACCCCAAGGATCCGGCCGCTCAGCTTGAGCTGGTGCTCCGTGGCGAGACGCCAGAAGAGAAGTCCGCCGCAATCACGGCCTTCCGCGCCGCGGCCCCGGATAACTCCCTCGGCGACTACCTCGCCGCCCACCAAGCCTTCGCGACCGGAGACGCCGGCGCAGCTGGCGCGGCGCTCGCGCAGTCCTTGGATAATCCGCTCTACGCAGATTACACCCAGAAAATTCTCGCAGGATCTGAGCAGGCGTTCCTCGACGCGGGTTATGAGGCGACGGCCGCCTTTGCCGCTTCGCTTACCTCTCTACGGGTCGAGCAAGCACTTGCGGTGATAGACGTCTCCCACAGCCTCATGGCGGTGCAGGAAGAGTTCATTCGTTCCGCCGACTTCGATGCAGCCGAGCCCACCGTCATCATTGGCCTGACCATGGGCCAGCGCATCCAGAAGCAAGGCCCTTACAATATAGACCAGCTCACTGGTATCGCGATCGAGAAAATGTTCCTGCAGCAGCTTGACCCACTCACTCAGGCCGGCCCTAGTGGGCAGACCGCCGGCGAACGGCAACAGCTGCTTGATGCGAAACTACTCGAGATCAAGGACCTTTCATCCCGTTACTTCCCCGTCTTTATGCAGTCTGACGACGTGACGCAGGCCAGTTATCTCGCCATGGTGAAAGCCGATGGCGAACTCGCCGCGATGCGCTGGTTGGTGAACGGGAAGTAAGGGCAAAGCTAGCCGCTTAAAACAAGCGAGCTAGGCGTTCTCATTGGCTTGGTAGGGACGGCCCTCCGAGCCGTCCGTTCGCCGGGCGAGATGCGACGGTCGATTGGCTCAACGGGGAGTTGGAGACACCC
>Ga0194048_10000226_pt1 | contig 26072 bp, 34 predicted proteins | sample JunL225m_MetaG_FD_161685 | JGI IMG/M metagenome (GOLD analysis project Ga0194048, IMG submission 161685) | Anoxic zone freshwater microbial communities from boreal shield lake in IISD Experimental Lakes Area, Ontario, Canada - Jun2016-L222-5m | ecosystem: Environmental > Aquatic > Freshwater >...
ATCAATTACTCACCAGTTTCCTGGAAAGTGCTTTATAACCATTTCAATCTAAAAAACATCGCATCACACGAGTTCTTAAAATGAAATTTACCCGGGCCCATGTATACCCACGCATTGTTGCGACCCCAGGTATCCATGCACCATTGGTAACATTCGCCCCACCCACCGGTAATAGCAATGCCGCCTGCCCATGAATTGACGGGAATAGTAATAGTAATCCAATCTGTTTTCATACCCACCAATTTTCCCAGGGGAACACACACCACACATCTTCTTCAGCTTTATTGATCTCAGTGCCCGTGTAGTCAACATCATGAAATTTACTGTCCAAATTGTCCACCAGCACAGCAAAGCGAACATTCTGTCCCCAAATCTCATTCCACGCAGGATCATCGGGTAAACAACTACTGGGCCAATCTTTCTTGATCCAATTAAGTGTAGCACCAGTATCGTTGATGTCATCTACAATAAGAATTTTTTTGCGGGTACTGGGATCTGTTGTAATGGAATCCTCTGGCCTGGGGATAACAGCAGTATCCACGTACCCAAAAGCATCTTCCGACATCCAGCAATTAGTTTCGGATTGAGAGCTGCTGTCACGTAAGCTGACCTTGAGAGTTTCCATGGGGATTTCTAAGTACTGGCTCAGCATGTTAGCTGGCGTAAGCCCACCACGAGTGAGGCCCACAATATAATCGGGTTGCCAATTATCACGACGCATATCACGGATAATTTTATGAACAAAACTGCGAATATCTTGATCTGTGTAATGAACTTTTTTCATTAGAGCTCCTATGGGATAATGTATTTAGAAATTATACACTACCCATAGATTTTTGTCAACTTAAAATTTGCCGAATACCTTCTTCAAAACTCATGGGCGAATAATCGGGCATAATTTCACGTAGTTTGGTAATGTCAGGGCGCCGATTAGCAACTGATCCCGACATACTGGGTAATTCTTCAAATACGGCATCAGGATGCCCAAGTTCGGTTGCTATAACACGAACCGCATCACCAATTGATATTTCACGATCATTACCAATGTTTACTAAAACGCGATTAGCATTTTCAGCAACATAGATACTGGCACGTATAGCATCGCTTACATGGCAGAACGACCGTGTTTCGTGTGAGCCAATAACTGAAAAGACTCCGTTTTTAATCTTATCAATTTGGTCACCGAGAAAGTGTCCCTGCTTTGAATTTGCGCCGTACACATTAAAGTAACGTATCATAACATAAGGCAACTCAGAATTTGCTAAAAAGTTCTCGCTAGTGATCTTGGCCAGGCGATAACTCCAACGTGCGTTATGTATATCCTTAATGAATACATCTGAGTTTTCTGGTACGGGACTAACTGGATCATCTGCTACCACTTCCGAACTTGAGGCGTATACCAATCGTTTAAGATTAGTACACTTCTTGGCAAAGTTGAAAATATTGATATCACTGACAAAGTTGTTTTCCAATACCTTATTGGGTATCTTATAAAAGTTAGTAGTGCCGTTGATCGCACCATAGTGATAAATGTAATCGAAGTCACGGGGCAATGATGCCAGTCCAATAAATCTATCATTTGCCAATAGATCCATCTTATGCCATTCGTCACACGGTGGAATAGTCGAACTACGGCTATGGTTATCCACCGCCCATACTTCATGTCCAGCTGCCTTAAGTTGGTGACAAAATTCTGTCCCTAACAGTCCACTAGCACCTGTGATTAAGATTTTACTCATTGTTAACCTTTGCGTTATCGTCAATAAGAGCTTGGATCATTGAAAACTCTAGCCCTAAACTTTTAACTAAATTGTTCCAAGCACTGGTATCCTTAGGCAAACAATGTCCGCCAAAACCACGCAGATTCTCATTACACATTAGATAAGCAGGGTTGATGCTGTCGCGCTGAATGATAGCGTTGTATACATTGTCATAGTCAACGCCCAGCTTCTTACATACAGCATAGGCAATATTGGCAAATATAATTTGTGTAGCGTGATTAACATTGTTAAAGTACTTTACAACTTCAGCTTCGGCTGGCTTAACACAAGCTACGTTCTTGGGCAAGTTGCCATGTATCTTCTTCATCATGACATAATCTTCATCTCGAGTGCTACCGATAATTAGTAAATCATGGTTGTACATAAAGTCAGCTAATGCTGTCTTAGCGCGAAGAAATTCCGGCACTGAACAAATACGTAGTTTAGGATACTCTGCTGATAAACGATCACAAGTACCGGGAACTACTGTACTTTTGATACTGACTAGACCTGTATATTCAGCTGCGTGTAATGCTGAAATAACACTTTCCACAATACTGGTATCACAATCTCCATTCGCCGCTTGGTTAGTTGGTACACTAATAAACACACAATCCGTACCTAACACATCACCGAGTGTTGACCCATCATACGCAGGATCAAAGAAACTCATTTCATGTCCCAAATGATTAAGTCCCTCGTATACTGCTTTGCCTACCGTACCCTTGCCTATAATTCCAATTTTCATTTTGTTTCCTCTGGATACTTCATATCAACCAGTTCGTTACTACTGACTGATGTCATATTTAAAATTGCTTGTGCTACATCCATTGGCTCTAGACAAATATCTTTAGTTGACATATCTATCATCGGTGTACGAGTTCTTACTGGGTTAATCAAACCTAATGACACATTTGAATCCGTAAAATGCTCGCAAGCGCCTTGCCACATATTATATAGTGCTGCCTTACTAGCAGCGTACAAAATATAGGCCTTTCGACCGGCCTTGTAAGCACTGGAACCCACCATGATAATTTTAACTGGCTTGGTACTAACGTTTTCTATGTAATGTTTAATGATACTCCAGTTAGAGCCTACGTTAATGTTCATTGTTTTAAAATGAGGCTCTTTGTTGGCGTCATCAAAATGCCCAACGCAGTTGACCACCACGTCGGGCAAAATTTGTTTCAACAAGTTATCTACTTGAAATTGACTTTGTTCCCATAAAAAGTCAATTTGTTTACTACTAACGGGGCATACTGTATAACCAGCCGCGGTAAAGATCTCACATGTAGCTTTACCTATTCCCCCACTTCCTCCAAATACAACTACTGTTTTCATTCAGGAATAATAGAATCAACTCTTATAGTATCTGTTTCGTAATCTTCGCCACCACGTGGGCCTTCGGCAAAGGCTATAAAAACACATCCATACTCACCAGCTTTCATAGCATGAATTTCTTTGGGATCACTGATAATGACGTCTCCAGTAACTGCCACGTAAGTGGATACTGGTTCGGATTTGTCTGCTGGTTGTGAGTAATAAGTTAGGTCACCTGCAATAACATAGGTATACTGTACAGTATGATTATGATAGTGATTACCACGAACGGCACCGGGATTATTACTAATGATACATCCGTGATTGATGGCCTTCTTATAAAAGATATCTACGATAGATCCACGATCGTCTTGGAATGAGCCTAGTCCGGGCTCGGTGTTAATTGCGACATTATAATATTTCATTGTGATATGAACCTTGTGTTGGGATTAATTTTTAATAATGCTTGTTTAAGTGGTTCTCCAATGTTCCAGCTTAACACCAATGCATATGGTTTTTCGTGTAGCGCAAACTCATCATCACTTTTAATTGGGATACGTGATAGTGGGGTGTACTTACCCTGTTTGAATTCACTAGCATCAGTAATACAATGCAGTAATGTTTTATCTAATTTATGCCAGGTAAGCCAGGTATTGGCCTTGGCTGCGGCACCGACTCCGATAATGACAGCATCAGGTTCATCAGCCAATATTTGATAAAAGTTACGGAGCCAGGTATTACGTTGTTGTACAAATTTAGCCTGCAACTTCTTGTAGAACTTATGATTGAATAACCCCATGGCCGTTTCTCGTTCAATAGCCGACTGCACAAGAATAGGTGTTCCATCACCAGTATCCATTTTGGCTATCACACGTAGGCTACCACCATGATAATCGACTACATCGTAGTCCGCGATAGTTAAGCCAACTTGTTGCAATAAATTCCAAACACTTTTAATGGTAAAGTAAGAAATGTGTTCGTGGTATACCATATCCACAAAGCGGCCGCTTTCCACCATACTGGCCCAGTAAGGGACTTCAAAAACAAATATACCATCTTTGTCCAATAGGTGTGTTATACCAATAGCAAAGTTAATGGGATCGTTGGCGTGGTTAAACACGTTGTTGGCCATGATCACCTTGGCAAGGCCGTATTTTTCTTTTAGTTTATCAGCTAACGATATGTCAAACAGACCCTTAACGGTCTTAACACCTGCCGCTTTGGCAATATCACACATGGCTTTGGATGAGTCAACACCTAATGCGGTTACCCCGTCATCTTGAAATTGTTTAATTAGGTATCCATCATTACTGCCGATCTCCACCACCAAGCCCTGGGGCTTGAATCGACCTTTGATTGTTGCAGCATACTCGTCCCAATGATTCCTGGCGGTGGTGGAGTTTGAACTGGTGTAGCTATAGCTGTATAAGTTATATCTATCCTTAGCATCGCTCACGTAGCCCAGTTGCAATCCGCCTGATTCGGTATTTAGATGTACTTCTAATGGGAATACAGGTTCAGCTAATTTTAACTGATCCTCGGCGATAAAGGTATCGGCATAGGCATGCTGCCCAAAATCCAATACCTTTGTCACCGGCGCCCCAGTAATTAGGCATTGCCACATGTGATTGCTTTCTGTTATTTTGCTCATTAATTTTTTACCGGTGATTGAGTCATTTGTTTGTTAATATCGTTGGCCCTGAGCTTTTCCCAGGGATCTTGTTTTCCTAATTTAACATTATGCCAAAAAGTAAGATCTACTCCCTTGTCGGCTAAATGCTTGGAAATAAGTTCAGTGTCTATTAGCCTACCATTACCATATGATCTATGATGAAAGTCCAGTGGGTTATTAGGATTGCCTTCCAGCATATCACGTTTTTGATATGTGGAGTCATTGTTATTGCCAGTTAAATCATGTCTATCGTGGGTAGCATATATCTCCACAATTTCCATAATATCCAACATATAAGCAATTTGGCTAAGTTCGGCATCGGTCATTTGGTGACGAGATACAAATCCAAATAAGTCATACCATTCCTTGGGGTAGATGGGGAAGATAGAATAAGGGTGTTCTCTATGCACGTGGATTTTAAGTAGTTTGAACTCGCCAGTGTGGCTGGTTACGACTTTATCCCATCCAGTAGTTTCCATCAGGGCATCATCATTCCACACGAATAACCAATCAGCTGCTGCTTGTGCGGCTAACCCATTGTAGTAACGATTTAGACCGTTGTATCCCATAGGTTCAAAAACCATTACCGTATAGTTGATTCCTTTTTCTTCCATCCAGGGTTGGATATCTGTAGAAAAATAGCCTAATCCAACTTCGTCATCATTATCAAAGCCCAGTACTAGTTGGACACTACTTAGATCAAGTACACGGTTAAAAATACTATTAATACTGAGTTTTAGTGCTGTGGTCCTACCTCTAGTGGGTAGTAATACTGCTATTTTGTATTCATTGGTGGACTTGGCCATTGTTATCCTTTCTATAATTGAACTATTTACTGCTTAATATAAGCACTTAATAATTTCTTTAATCTTTAAAAATATTGGACCATCGTTTTAGTTTTTCTCTTTTGCGTTCTTTGGCCAGGATCAGTTCAGCTCGGTCAATTACACCCTGTTCAACTAATATATCCACCATGCACATTACATCACCTATCTCTTGTGCCAGCATATCTTTGTGCAGTTCCTTGGTAGTATAGTGTTCGCTGTCAATGCCAAATCTACGACATTTGCTAACTTCAACTATAACCTCAGCACACTCCTCTTGCAGTATACCCAACGCTTCTAATATTTTATCAGTCATTCCAATGCCTCAATATACCTGCTATAATAACCACACACGTAATTACATGAATACTGACCCAAAATGTTTTTAGGAATAAAGCTATACGTGCTTCCCGTAGTGTAAGCACCGGAACATCAGGACGATCGTGATCTGTCTCGCCCATTAAATGTCCCGTTGCACGAGCCCAGATTTTTTCAAAACTGTTCAATCTAGTAAGTCCTCATTCCATTCACGATGCCCTTCACGAAATGCCATGTTACTCTGCGTTTCACGAACTTCTACACGATAGCACCAAAGTCTCGCTGCTTCTGCCGTTCCCCACATGTCAGGAATGTAAACTCCGTTGACATACCGGTACAGCATGTCAGCTAATCCTTCACAACCCAGGCGTGGTAGTATAGTTAGCTTGGCCATATTCTTTTCTTGTAACAATTTGAAGGTTGTCAGTTCTGGATCATCTTCTGCCACTAACAATGTATGATCAAACTGATCTTCTAAGATACCTTTGAGCTCTTTAAGTCCACCGTAGTCTGCTGCCCAGTTGCGTACATCCAAATCGTCTGTGCCAAAGTAAAACTTCATACTAAAGGCATAGCCATGAATTAAATTGCAATGACTATCTGCTCGCCACTGTCTGTATGCACAAGGGAAAGCATTGTGATACTCCTTGGTACTGGTATATTTGTATTGCCTGGGTTGGTTAATATTTTTCTGCTGTGCCATAATGGCTTTTGCTAAGTCCTGCTCGTCATATTGAATCATGCTTTTTCTCCTATGTTAAATTATAGCATAGGTGGCAGAATTTGTAAAGCGGGGTGACACCAAAAGGCCGCTGTGTAGTATTATTTACTTTTACCTGCAATTGCAATGATAACTTTAAACTTATCACATGCTTCCAACCACGTCTCCAATGCGTCATTAATAGTCACATTACCTGCATGTTCTTTATTAATATGTTCTGTAACGCTTGTCTTAGCTTGTTCAAGGAAATCCTCAATTACGGTTGCGGTAGCTAACACAGGTTGCCAATAAGTACCATCATACAGTTCAAATGAGCTAATGGTACTATTGTATCGTATTGCACCCAACGCTGGACTGACGGGACCAACATTGACAGTAGTATTATTTGTATACCCACTACCACTATTTGTCAGTACAGGATTAACGGTGTACAAAGTCATCGACGTAAAAATTCCATAGATACCAATTGGCCAACACGATGAGCGATATCTTCACCTTCAGGAATAATATGTGCTACAATATCCCATTCGTGATCTTTTTGGTTCCAGGATTTAATTTCGATTACACATCCACCTCTTGCAGGTAGCACGGAAAATCTAACTGATTTACCCATGTCAATTTTATGCCCGCTGTCATCCTCAACAGAATCCATGTCGACCAAGCGAGAATTTAACGGTTCATCATTTAACTGTTCCATTTGCGCTTCCTGCAACCATTGTAGTACCTTTCGTTTAAACCATTTCATTCTTCATCTCCCCAATCAATATCTTCATTTTTCTGTAGTTCTGCATATTCCGCTTCTGTAAGTGTGTGGCTGCTATCACAATAACCTTCTAGATCCCTAGTACGGCCACATCCACACTTGGCAAAGTTTTTAACCATTGGTGTCATTTATTTTCCTCGGTTAATAATAATATAATTTCAAGTTGTTCTTGTGCGTGTTTGGCAGCAGCAAGGGCATCTGCTACTGCAGGTTTAGTTTTAGCCAATTCTTCTGCCCTATGTTCTTGTGCCATTTTCTTGTCGGCCCATTCCATTATTGCTTCAGCACGTTTAGTTAAATTAATTGTTGCACTCCCGCCGTACATGACCATCCAAGAAGTGCCATTCCAAAACTCTTGTTGTCCATTTGAAACTCTAACCGCACCATGCATGGGGTTAGGGCTAGGTGGCATATATGGTATGCTACCACTGACAGTTGAAATTTCTATCCATGGTCCTCCTACTTTAATATGATCAATCATCGTGGGGCAAAGTCCTGTTGTAGTTTGATGTTATCAAAGAATTCCTTCTTTGTATCCATGTGTTCTTTGAACGCACCTTTCAATACTGTAGTCTGTGTTAAACTACTGTGTGCCATAATTCCGCGATTTTCGCAGCAGCCGTGTATGGCTTGAATATAAACCCCCACGTCCTCACTATCGGTCGCTCGCATTATTTCTCGGGCGATGTCGTTGCAGAGCTCTTCCTGCAGAGTACCACGGCGAGCACACCACTGGGCAATCCTAGTATACTTAGATAGCCCGATAAGTTTATTTGCGGCAAGGATTCCAATGTAGGCAACACCTGTAACAGGCTGATGGTGATGACTGCACATACTACGCAACTCGCTGCGCACAACCAACATACCTTCATATCTATTCTCCGAATCATTTGGAAACGCTGTACAATCTGGAGCAGGTTCATATCTGCCGGCCATAATCTCATTAAAATACATCTTAGCTAATCTGCGAGCTGTGCCCTTGCTATTGGGATCGTTTTCTCTATCGATAAGTAGAGCATCCAATACTGTCTCAAATGCTTTAGCAGCTTCGTTAATTAAAAACTTTTTATCACTTTCGTGTAAGTACTCGCTAATGTTATCACCAGCCCAAAAACGTTTGCCTTCACGTTTCATTTTAAAGCGAATAGCATCTCCCAGGTTACCTTCTTGGTACCCACCGTCGTCTATGTTATTAAATGTTACTGGTTCAGTCATTTATTGATCTTCCTGTTTAAGCACTTCCAACATCTCTTGTTTCTCTTTTTCTTTGAGATCATTGATATCGTATTTCTCAAATCTATAGCCATACTTCATGGAAGGCATAAGTGCTACCTTTTCAAATAGATCTATTTGGTTTTTACTGACACTGAAGATGTGTCCTTGTACTGGCCCTTCGGTCGTATCATTTTGCAGTTTAGATTTACTCTTTGCCTCACCCACGAGTTTTTGTTGCCAAGTGTAACACTCGGGATCAATAGCATTGGCGAACGTAGTTACTTTTTCATCTTCTCTTGATTTGGCCCAGGCAACATACAAGTTGTCGGATTCGTAGAGTCGATCATACTCCTCGGTAGTAGAGGATCTTTGCGTAAACATTTCATTTAAAAATGGCATATTGCTTCCTTGTTGTTACATTATATAGACTATTTAGGCCTGAGTCAAAGTTTATGGTAATTTTATCTGCCATATACTATTATAACTTACCCATAAATTGATACGCTACCATTATGGCTATATAAATATTCGCATGAAACGTGCCGTCTTATGTGTGGACAATCCACAAGATTTTATTCCCCAGCTAAAAGATCATTCGATAATGATTATAAATCCTAATGCTCCTGAGGCTAGGAACCGATACCTATTGGAAAATTCCGACTGGAGTTTATACATTACTCGAGATCAAGAAAAAGTTAGGAATGGTAATGACTATCCGAACGAACGAGTACTTTGGTATACTTCGGGTACTACTGGTGACAGCAAGTTTTGTAGTTTCACACAAGCACAGCTAAACAACATGGCTGCGACTATTATGCGGTCATACAAGTTATCAGCTAACGATAGATATACCAGTATCATGAGTCTTTGGCATGCTCATGGGCAGGGGTTTTACTGGGCAACGCAGTTAGCCGGATGTGAAACTACCTACATCACAATGAAAGACATTAAAACCTTTCCTTCTACTGAGCCAACTTTTATAACAGCAATACCCGATGTATTAAGAGTTGTGGCCGAGTTAGATTTTGATAATTTACGGTTCATACGTTCCGCCAGTGCTCCTATGCCTCTGGACTTATATCAAAAGCTAAGTTCAAAGTTTAACATACCTATCGTAGAAGCATTCGGTATGACCGAAGCAATGAGTCACTGCTTCACTAATCCTCTTGCTGGACCACACCGAGTTGGCACAGTAGGGCTACCAGATGGTATAGAAGCCAAGATTGAGAATGGTCATCTAATGATCAAGGGTTTTAATATTTGCCATGGTGACTGGTACGATACAGGAGACCTAGCTGAACAAGATGAAATGGGCTACTATCGTATACTGGGTCGCAGCCGCGATCAAATTAATGTCAAGGGCTCTAAAATTAATCCTGTAAGTATCGAACGACAATTACTACAGAACATTCCCGGTATGCAGGAATGTGTAGTATTTGGTACAGATCGTGTTAAGTGTCTATATGTAGGTACATGCGATGAAGATACTATCAAGAACTTTTTGATCAGTCTAGGTAAACATTGTAAACCAGCAGTACTCAAGTGCGTTGATAGTATTCCACTTAGCCCAGCAGGAAAAATATCTAGGGCTTTATTAGATTCCTGTCATTAAGGAACTTATACATCTCATCAGCGTACCATCTATATGCTTCATCAGTAGGATGTAGGGATTTGTCATCCCACATCTTCATGTTTCTAGCTTGTCTAAAAAGACTAGCAGGATGCACATAATTCCAGTCAATTTTATCGTAGTAATTTTTAAATTGTTTGAGCCGCAACAGCGTTCGGTACCAGACAAAGGTATATGGTATACCGTAGGATTTAAGTGTAGACTGAAGTGACAATACTTGGGTTAGCATTATCTGATGATTGATTTCATAGGTTGGCAAAGTGAGAAATCGACGTCGGAATAATTCATTTTTAGTGTCCACATCTTCTTGACAGGGCATTATATTGTCAGCAGTATGTGGCCATATCCATTCTGACTGCATATATTCGGCATGTGGATTAATATTTTTTCCGTTCTTAATCCAATCTGTCATTGGTAGTTTATGCTGAGTTCTAAATTCTACTCGTTTTGCAAAATTCCAAGATACTAATACTAAATCATACGATCTCTCAGTAACCTCTGCGACTACCGCATCGTGCATATACTGATTACCACATCCAGATCGTGCGATATTCACGATTTCACAGTCTAACTTTTGTTGTAGATAATGTATCCACGTGCGCTGTGTCCATGAAGCTGACAGGTCGGGCATTACTACCGAGGAACCACATACTAAAATTTTCATCTTATATTTAATAATAAATTACCGGCCGAAAAGAAATCCTTGGACAATCTGGCTGCTTGCTGTTCCAGTAAAGGCAGTAATGATTCATAGTTGCTCATGTATGACATGAGTTTTTTAGCTAGATACGGCCTGCTTCTTTCATAAAATTTATAATTTTCAGTAAATGTAGAATCGTATCTAAATTCATCATAATACATTTCCCTATAACTAAGTCTATCAGGTACCATGGGAATCGCATTGACAACTGCACCTTCGTAACAACTGATACCCAGCGTCTCCTGTAGGTTGGCACTGAATACTACTTTTGCTTCACCTAATAACGTATGGTATTCATGTTTGGTTAGTTCTTGATCCTGACACACAATGAATTCATATTGTGGTAACTTAGTTGCCAGATCCCGAAATATTTCCACTTGTTTTTCCGGGGCAATGCGATGTGGAAATAATACGAGGTTGCGCTTCTTTAGATTTTTATATGGTGTAAGTAACTCATCCATATATTCCATGGGCCATCCAGTACGGGTTACATACGGGTTTGTACCATTATCCACTATATCAAATAGGTTCTTGGCAAACATTTTGATATGAAAATCTGTGGCAAAATAGTTATGATCAAACGCAAAAAAGAAACTCTTTTCCGCATGTCTAACCCAGGGTTTATCGCCAATTAATCGGCCTAGGAAATCTTCGGGATCATAACTACCTGCATGCCATAACCCATGTGTAGTTACGGTAATATTCAGCAACTCGCTCATGTATCTAAGGTTAATAATACCAGGATGCCAAGCGTCTGTAAAGATAAAATGATCGCCAGGCTTAACTTTACCCTGGGTGAAGAGTCTACCCATTGTTTCAACCTGTGCAGCTTTGTAGATATTGGTGCCCCCAAAATTAAGAAAAGCACCAGGAGTTGTAGCATTAGGAATATCAGTAGGTCCTTCAATAATATGGACATTATGTCCCTCCTTTTCAAGTAACAGTGGAAGATGAGTCTTCCACTGTCCCGTATACCGGGTTGAGACTGCTTCTAGATCAACTAAAAAAACTGTCAATTTATTTTCCCAAATCTGCGTGCATCTTCAGCCCACATGTTCTTGGCATTTTTACCCTGAACAAATTTGTTGTATTGTTGCCACGCATACGCTTTAAAATTATACAAATCGTTCTCGTTATAACGATACCCATAATCTCTACAGAATTCTAAAAACTTCTCAAGATCATCAAGAGTTTGATTTGCACGTTCGTTAGGCTTGAAAGACAACTTTGCCATTTTAATTCCTTTAAATTACTACTACTTGTGAAGGGCGAGAAAGTTCGTATTTAATAAGGCATCCGTTCTCACCATCTTCGGAGACCTCAATCCATACCGCACGTTTAGCATAACGTGCAGCAATGTTAACGTATAAATCATCTGCAATCATTTCGCAGGATTTATAATCTAATGATAGAATACCATCTTTGTAAAGATTTTCCAACCATCGTTTAAACTGAATAAACTCAATATCACGATCGTTATGAAATACATCAATCCAAACGCGGAAGTGGAAAATATGTCTATGTTCATTAGCTAGGAATGATACATCATATTCATCTCCAGTGGCCAGTGCAGGATCTGTTGCTGCTGCTGGATACTTGTGAATACCCTCCTTGCGAAAAGTTACCCATATTTTACGTTCTGCTTTATCCATAATACGGATAGCTCCTTCTGCTAATGCTTGTTGTCGTTGTTGATCCATTATTTGTTATCCTGCCACACAATATAACCACGGCTATAATTTTTGGGACGATTTAAGCCATCGTCAAAGGCCTGTTGCCACTCACTATCTCTATTATACGCTTGCGTCCAGAAGTAGTCAACATCTAAGTTACCTTTACTTACCCAAAACTCCGCACGAGCCATGACTAAATGGAAACTTGTGTTGCGGGGACTGGGGAATACCATGGTACATGCTTTCCACAACAGTCGACTAAAATCAGTGGTGACTTGTTTCTGTGTGCCCATGATTACTAAGGCACCGAGATTCAATATATCACCGTCAAATACAGTAGTCTTGTCACTTAGGTCGATAACAACATCGTATTGACCTACAGGTTTGTCCTGTAATCGATCTTTCCATATGGCCGTGTTGCTGCTGCCCACAACGTCTACGTCAAATCGCAAGCCTTCAATGATTAGTGAGTTGTATGCTACCCAGGCCAAAAATCCACTTCCCAGTATCAGTAGTCTACTGCCATCGCCATGCCTTTTCAATAATTCATCATATGTCTGCATGATAAGATTATATCCACATGCTACTGGTTCAATAATGTAACGAGGATGAGCCTCGGGTACTGATACATATTCACCCTGCCTAACATTGTAGTAATCGGAATAAGCAGGTTCACCTCGAGTAGAGACCAAGTCACCTACCCGTACGTCCAGTACGTTTGTGCCGACGCGAGTGACCTTTCCCAGACCTTCGTGCCCACTCATTTCCATGGGCAACGGACCAAAGCCCCCGGTCATCATGTCAATGTCACTGCGGCATACTCCGGTCATAACAGCCTTGACTTCAATCTCATCTGCTGTTGGATCGGGTTTATTCCAACCTGTTTCAACAAACTTACCTTTTCCATCTGTATATAAAATTCTTGTTCTCATAACAATCCTACTAAATCAAGAGATTCAATTGTTTTATGTATCCACATATCTAATTCATATTGATGTTGCCAGTATGCATCAACGTCCGCCATTTTGACAGCAGTATCGATCATACGTTTATACGCATCTTCAGGACATAGTCCTAATTCATAATAATAGCGCGACCCATCCTCAAATATCATTAGGATACTGCGATCGTCACCATTTAAGGTACGCCAATCACTTTCAATAAACCATTTGCGACCCTGCGCATCATTAAAATGTAATTCCATATGATCTTCAACGTCATATACACCCTTGGAATTTACCATGCCATAATCAGTTTCAGTTAAGTCTTTTAATTGCCATCGTTGATCAACTGTTTCATAATCTAGTTTAGCTTGATCATGCGTAAACCCCGATAGCGATTGAAATAAACTTAATAGATGTGGAATTAAATCTCTGCTTACTCCACCAAACGATAAATCATACGTAGTAAACCAAGTACCAGGATTAGGAACACGATCGTTGTTGTTCCAAGTTAGATTAATAATCTTTGCCTTATGCGCTAATTGTGTTAACACGTTAATATTATCACGATATTGATTATTTTTAACCATCATAAAACGTGTGTTAGGAAACTCGTTGCACAAGTGTTTCCATTGTGCTGAAGTTTCTAACCCAGGTTTTTCAATGAACACGATCCTGGCATGATTAGCCACAGCCCTTGCTATCTCCAAATGAGTAAAGTTTGGAGTGCAAATGTTTACTGTATCAAAATATGCATGTTCCTGCAACGCTGATTTTACACTAGTATAATCGGCTGATCTGCTGGCATCGGTGTCGACTGTAACGACCTCATGACCTAGATCAATCAATACATGAAGATATAATTGCCCAATGCCCATTCCTATTACAAGACTCTTCATTCGGATTTTTCCAGATCTTCAAGTTTAGACTCATCCAGTTCAGATTCATCTACTTGCGTATAATCGGGGATTTCAAATAACACATCAAACATAGTACGTGAATTGACAGTTTTCTTTCCAGTAGCGCCTTTGGTACCAACGAATCGTTGCCAGAATTTATCATGATAGTCAATGAAAGCAAGCGCATCTTCTAAGTTGTCAATGGAAAATATAGCATCCACTAGATCCCTAAAATATAGCTGTTCAAACTTTTCTTCCACCAGCATAGTGGGGCAGATTCCAGCATCATACTCACGATTGGAACGCTGTACAGATTCGATATGAGTCCAGACATTATGACCCATTAGCAATGCATAGCTAAACGAGTCCCAACTAGTTCTACCTATCTTGCCTATTTTATTTAGAGCCGGTACCACTGTGTAATGTGCTGGATTAGCTGGATCGAAAGTTTCTGTCCCTAGTTCAGCCGGAGTTTTAGGAACTCCATCTTTGTAGTAACAGATATCTTTAACCAGGAAGTTTGCACTCATTGGGCTCTCATCAAAGTGCTTAATTAAGCCATCTTGCATTACAGCATCACGGTACGTGCGTGTATCAGTTGCATACTTCTTATCATCAACAATGGGACTCATGCGGTAGCACCACTTCTTCCTGTCCTGAATATCAATTTGATGATATACTTGTCCATTGGCAGTAGCCAGGAACGGACTAGCACAGTCAAAGCTAACAGTAAAGTTTGGATTGTGATATTTACGTACAGCACGTTGGATGTCAGTCAACATCAATGCCCACTCAAGTCTACCAATACCCAGGAAGTGCATCCAGTCATGTAGCCCTTCTTCAAGCAATCCTTCAAACCTAAGTGTCACTATACGTTTTAATACCAGTTCAATATCAGACGTGTGTTGTCCACCCAACGCCCAGCCATTAAAATGTTTGCCGGGATATTGTTTCGGATCACAATACTTCTTCATGGTGTTATACCACTTGTGTGCATCTGTTTGATTACCGCCCTGCAACACATTTAAGAATTTGCATTTACCAGAACGATTGGCAATAAAATATTCATTATTAATATACGTAGCATCAACTGCATCTTGATATGTATTGATTCCAGTGACCTTGCGGCTCTGTGGGAAATTAGTAATCCATGTAGGAACGTCCAACACCATACCGTAGTCCATGTATGCGTCCATCCAGGCCAGCACTTGCTCACGTTTCTGTTTTGCTTTGGGACATGCAGGATTTTTCCAGTCACCTTCCCATCGACCTTTGCCGATCTGGAACCCGCCTGAATCACCCAACAGAAATGTATTGGGATCACGATTACGCACCATGTCCTCGGCCCAGTCTTGTTTGTTGATATCTAAATTGGCATGTCCTGCAGAGTATAGACTCCATTTATATGGGAACAATGCCTTTTGGTCATTGAGCCAATTAAGCATTTCCATATCCTGTATATTGGCGGGCATACGTGCAGGTTCAACATGTACACCACCACGTTGTTTACCTATATAGCTGGAATAAAAACCCGACAATGCGGGAAGGAAAATCGCATAGTCTAGTTGTTTAGCGGTAAGGTTATCTTGAGTCATTGATTACTTTGTCTGCGCTGGAATAATGAATGTGTAGATGGCCAAGCCGGAGTTAACAATGATTTGTGTAGCGCCACCATCACTGATGCGCATAATTTTGTCACCGGCTAAATCCAAGATACCGATAACTGTCTTTACGGGCCATTGCCATGCACGTTTGATATCACCACCTACATCAGGTTGGAATACAAAGTTGCCAGCGTGTGAGCTATGGTCACCAAAGTAAAACTTCAGATCCCCATCTTCAACCTTAGCTTGGAATGTATTTTCTTCTTCGTTAGCTGACGCTTGCATCTTTAAACGCAGAATAGCAGCGGCACTAGGTTCAAACTCAACGTTCCAGGTAACATCTTTGAACTTGGGAGGCTTGATCTTTTCATTAGCCAGGGCTTCTGCCATAAAACGATAGCTGTTTTTAAAGTCACCGTTGGTGTTTACAAAAGTCAGTTGATCCGGGGCTCCGGTATCTTTGCGGCTCATAGTTAACTTAGCACCTTCTTGGTATTCTTTTAAGTTTAATAGAATACTAAGTTTCTTCAAATTGGGCATACCAAATGTACCCATGAAGTCTGCCACGGGATTAATAAACATACCATCAATTACCACCGAACGATCGTCGGCAATAGCGTTGAAATTTGTTTCTGTGTCTGTACCTGAAATTCTTAGCTGGTCGATGCCGCCCAATGCATGAATGTGACTGATTAAATCTAATAGATGATCTCGCATTTTATTTCCTTTTATAATAAATGTAGTATAACAGATTGTATTTAGACCTTGCAACTATTTTGATATTATTTTTGCCAAAGTCTGTCCGCCTCGCAGCGATGATAATATACCGGGTTTGCGTAATTCAAGCCAGGTCTGTGGGCCTTCATCATGCCAGCAGTAGTCTATGGTATACCCCATGGATTTTGCCAATTCAAAAACTAAACTACCGGGTGTATAACTGCCGTCCTTTTTTTCTTCCACTAATTTTACTGCTTGCCAACGATCGCAGTCATTGAACGTCATCATAAATACTCCACCTGGCCTTAATTTGGTATAAATTTCCAACAGGTATTTCTTTATCACTTCCAGTGGTCTAAAGTTAAAAAAGTGACACCCTATAATTACACCAAACTGGTCGTTGGGCAATCGGTCCAATAGCGGATCGTCTGTGTGTTCTTTAATAATATATGGACGCAGTCTTCTCTGATATTGCGGGTTAAATTTAGTTAGTACTGGTTCTAAAAATTGGTGACCAACCTCAACAAGATATACGGGATCGTACCCCACCATCTCATTAATGAAATCGGCAAACCCCGGGCGGAAAATCATAGCGGGATAATGCCAGTCCACGTTTTTCTTGACTCTTGAATAAAACAGTTCAAGATTAATATCGGGTTGCCAACGCCTACCTAGAATGTGGTGTGCATCATATATACTTTCATCATGGTATGCGCTATAGCTTTGTTGAAATAGTACTCGTTCTGCCTGTTCGATTTCGTTCTTTAAGTTGCGTTTAATCTCAGCTAATTCCCTATCAAAAGAATTAAATGCTTCCGTAATAGCAACGTGCTTGTTTAAAATCTTATCGGCGTTAGCAGATGCATATGTAGTCATTACATGGGAAAATTCTTGTAACGCTACGTCAGCCTTCTCAAGGATAGGAGGAACCGACAGCTTATCCAGTTGATTTTTAAAATGTACTAATTCTGTAACTGTCATCTAGAACTCAAATAGTGATTGAAAAGTATTTTCTGTGTTAGTGGCACTGGCTAGATCCCAGTTTAATACACTTAGCAGGTTATCGATCTTTTGGTCTACAATTGTGGCTTCCATTAAACTGTGGTCAAATGGCAATTCCTTGAACCATTCAGGCAAACGTTGTTCATCTGTAGGATAGCCAATACTAGTCCAACCTAGCGGATTAGACTTTAGTTTGCACACCACAGTTTTCATACCATCAACAATCTGCATACTGTATTTGTCACTATTCATTCTACGCAGATTATTCCAATTTAAAGCTGCACGTACATGCCCCGGTAAGTTAGCCTTACCCGCAGCTTCTTCTTTCTTGGTGTATGTAGTTAAATTGTTAACACGTTTAGGAGTGCCTTTTTCCCACGCTGGTCTATCTTTAAACGCATACTTAAATTCACGTATTCGTTCAATAATATCATCACGTGATGTACCCGTCAAGACCTTTTCCAGAATCTCATACAAGAACTCCTGCACCACTTTGGGAGTATCTGATCTCTTTAGATCCAAGCCCATGGCCTTGATCTTACCAGGATTACCATCGGTATCCAATCGTTTACCTTCAAGGTCATAGATCAACACAGCATAGCGTTTCTTGGTAATAAACAAACTGTTGGATGCCACCAGCTCGCGCCCTGCTTTGATCAGTTCGCCCATCTCCCGTGGGCAGTGGAATGCCTGTTCCATGAATGCTGGAAATGATTCATTAACTTGATCAGCAATATTGTCATATAACTGTATGCACATGTCTTTGTTCCAGGTCATTACACCCTTAGCTACATCATCTTTAATCGCAGGCCAGGCAGTAAAATAGCATGAGTCCGTGTCACCATATACAATAGCTTCACCTACGTGATCCTTTACACCCATGATGCATTCATTGATATGACCGGCCATATGGCGTGCAATACTACGACCAGTCAGCGTAGTTGACTGCCCAATACGCTTGTCGAAGAAACGACAATGTTGATTAAGAATAGCACCGTACAAGCTGTTTAGGTTAATCTTCTTAACCAACTGACGCTTATCCCAAAATGCTATTTCTTTTGGATCGGTAGCTGCTTTCTTCTTGGCCTGTAGTTCTTTACGTTCAGCATACCACCGCTCCAGCAGTCCCGGGACAACACCCTTGCGCTCATAAGTGACAATGGTACCATTAGCAGTTAGTATCCAGGGTTGGTTACTGTTAAACACCATGTTCCAGATCTCAGCAGCCGAGTGTACGGACTTCTCACCATTCTGCCAGTCTACAGTGATCTCAGTACCGCGTTGCTGTTCCATCACCGCAGTATATTCTAATGATGCGAATATGCCTTCCCAAGCGGCTGTTGCAGATTTTCCCTGACTGATGAGATCGTCAAGATATCTATCAGTCATTACTGGGCGCAATTGTCCGATTACTGTTTCCATTCCCATATTCAGCGCACGAATAGCTGATGGATACAGACTGTTAATATCCACAGCACCAATCCATGCATGTATACCTTTCTTAGGATACGCCACATAAGCACCAGCCGCCGCGGCAGTATCCTCATCGTGTAATCGTTGTTTCTTATTGGGAACGACCAATCCACGCTCATGCGCTTCATTGATAATAGCCTGCTCCGTCACCGCCACCGCACTCATGGTCTTCTGTAGAGTTACTGTGTTGGCATGTGCCAGTTCATTGGCTAATTCTAAGAAGCGTAACTTGGTGTCGAGTTTATTCAGGATCATTGTATCCTGTCTGTTATACTCAATAAACTTTTTAAAGTTTTGATTATACAGTTGATCCAGTGTTCCTTCGTATTGTGTTTTGTGTTCGTTTAACTCGTACTCAGCAATAGCATCCAGACTATAACTATGTCGTTCCTCATAGGTATATTGTATATACAACTGCATATAATCCAGATGTACCCGCCCAATTAAATCATATGTTGTGCTGGTATTACCATATCTTTCATAGTCGCGTGATTTAGGATATTGTCCCCATAGGCAAAATCTACGAGTGTCGTCCTTGCTCAGTACACGAGTAATACGATTTACCGTATAGGGAATATCATAACCCTCACTATTCCAACCTGACAGTACATCTGCATCTTCAATTAGATCCAGGAAAGTTTTTAGCATCTCCTCCTCACTATCAAATACAATAGTGTTTTGAAATTCCGATGCTATCTCCTGCGCTGTCTCCATGCTCATGTGTTTAGGGGGAATAACCAGGGTGACCAGTTGATCTATCCATTGCAGATAGACCGATATTGCTGTAATAGCATTAAATGGATCTGAGGTAGGACTGTATCCCCGTTCTTTATGGAAGTCTACCTCAATATCGAAAAACGCTGCGTGTAGTGTTGGCGCATCTTTGTCTTTATAGTTTTCTTCCAGACAACGGAACACGGGATTAATATCGGATTCGTAAAGTTGCCGACCTTTTTGCACCGCTACTTCCCTACGAAACTCTTTTAAGTTTCGGCTGGAGAAACGAGCCACGGAAGTTCCATAGATTGACTGGAACTTACCACGCGGATCATCATAATAAAATATGTGATTAGCTGGATATTCTTTGTATACTCTTTTACCATCAACACGTTCTACAATATGTATGCGATCCGAATCGCGGGAATATAATGCGTCTACATAACTCACTTAAAGAGTTTTCCCGACCTGTGTAAGGATAGTTTCCAACAATTCATGATCCTGCTGCTCGCGGCCAAATTCAGATTTGTGTGCTAAACGAATTGCCTTTTTAAGGATATTTGGTTTAATTTCTAATTCTTCTGCTACGGCTTTAATGGTGTCATTCAATCCACCAGTAAGAGTTTCGATTTCTTGCATAACTGCCATTCCCTCGTTAATCATTGATTCGAGTTTTTTAGTGGCTTCGCCTGAAAAGATTCTGTCTGACATTTAATTCTCCTGTTATAATACAAGTATACAGGATAGATGATTGAAATCAAAGATATTTGGTATCCTTGACTTCCATTTAGGTTGGTGCGTAGGGATTACGTTTGTAATCGCTGTCGTCACCTTCCTGTTGTTCGGGATATACTGGATACATATTAAGGTTTTTATGGAGCATTGCCACCAACCGGATATATTGCACCCTCTGGAGCTTGCGTGAATCCTGTTTGCCCGGGTTTAACATGATCATTGGTCCAGGGACTTTCCATAATGGGACCATAGCATGATGCTAATGTTACCCCATTAACTTTAACTTCTTGTATCAAACAGGGAAAACTCCACATATTACTCATGCCAGAATCTTGCGTATCACCAATAGTAAAACTTCTGAATTCAGCTGGAGCGACATTCCATGTGGGTGCTTGGGGATACTCTGTTACTGCTGGAATACCAAATAGTGACCAGACTTTACCTGGTGCAATGTCACAAGAACCTTTCATTAGATCTAAATTGGCTATACTGGTACCGTTAAGTACAGGGCATACAGCCATACCTTCTCGAAAGGTTTTCCCATCAACTAACATAGTTTTGCCAGTTGGTGTGGTTGATGATGCTGCGCATAATGCGTATTCGCCCTGACAAATACCCAGTGTATGTGCCGATACTGCGACTGTAAATAGCGTTAATAATGATACTACAAGTTGCTTAAACTGCATTTGCTTTTCCTCTAGGTTTCCAATTGTAATCTACATTGATCACTGATATATTTTTATCAGCATAATACTTATTTACATCAAACTTGGGGTCTGTAATTTTCATACGTGTCTTGGTACCATCATCGAAATATACACGCCAAACAAAATACTGACCTGGCTTTAGGTCGGGAATATTATCGTCGGGTGTAGGCGGCATAGCAGGAGGTGTAGCAGGTGCTGCGGCTGGTGCTGCTGCGTTGGGATCTACACTTTCTTTAACTTTTTTTTTTACTTCTGCTAATAGCATATTGTATTCGTACTTGGCGGACTCATATACTGCTGGATTGCCAATAACGTTATAACCAGATGCCATGGCCCAGGCTAAAAAGTTAGTTGATTCTGAAAAATCAAAAGAACCTTTGTGCTTCATTTTACGGAAGTCACCTTTTTTAACATCCAGAGCTTTATTTGTATGAGCCCCTGTTCCTGGTCCAGCTGTCTGCGCACCCTTGGCCACAAGGTTTCTTGCTTGTGCGCTGACTAAATTATTACGGTTGGGATTTCCTTTAAATGGATCCGCCGGCTTCATGGTCAAATCTTCGGGTTTCTTTAAATTGGTCAGTGTATCAGAACGAACGTTCATGTTACCCAAAGCACTTTCATTTGTTTTTTTGTTGCTAATAGCTTTGATAACTTTGTTAATGCCATTACTGTCATTAGTGGCATATTCAGTCATACCAGCTTTTCTAGCTTCAAGTTGAAGCATTTTCCAAACAGTTTGTATATTTTTTGCATTGCGCATTACTGATAGCAACTGCTCTGCATTTTGAATTTTTCCAGACTGAATTTTTTGTACAATTTCGCTATGATTCATGTCGTTTTGGTCTTCTTCCATGGAGCCAAAGCCTTGCCCTGCACGTGGCGCACCTTTTTGTGTACCTTTATAGTATCCACCAAACTTGGGACCTGTTGCGTCATTGACCGCACGTTTCATACTCTTGGGTTTTGATCTATTTGCTCGTTCGTTGACCTTAGCCTGTAAACTTGCCCCTACCGACGTGGCCTGCTGTTCTGTGTCAAAATCTTGTTTCACAAGTGTGTACGCTTGCTGATATGTTGGAATTCCTGTATGCGGGGGATCGGTTTGGCCGTCGTTAGATAAGCCTGTATAGGCTATATTTGGACTATGGTATGTAATGGTAAAAGTGCCGTCTGCTGCTTGTGTAATCGAAGCAAATTTTTCATTAGGTGACTTAAATTCTTTTGCTGGAGCCACAGCTCCACTGTTCTTTTTCATATGCGCCTGCAGGGCTAAGTTAGCTGCTGCGGTGCCTGCCGTATATTTGCCGGCGCCCAAAGTCTTATCTATAAATGCTTGGCTAAGTCTGTCCTGTCGGCTAACACCCATTTTGGCTAAATCTTGACCTACTGTGCCATCCTGTGGATTTACTGCCGGTGGTGCTGCCTCTCGCATGTCCGGGCGATTCATTCGTTGTGCATCTGTTTCTGCGGGAGGAGCTGTTTTGGTAATCCCAGTAGGAGCATTACCCCATTCTGGTGGTGCTGTCTTGGTAATCCCGGTTGACTTATTACCCCATTCAGGTGGGGCTGTTTTCGTAATACCTGCAGGAGCCGGTGCCGCGGGTGCTGCTTTTTGCGGAGGATTATCCCATTCAGGTGGCGCTTGTTTTGTGTTCGGGGCAGGTGCTGCTTTTGTAGGAGGTGGCAAATTCTTTACCCATGTTGGTTCAGGACCAGGATCGTTAGGATCTGTTCCCTGCTGTATTAAACTTTTAATTTTAGCATCTGTGTATCTCTTGGCTTCGGCAGCATTGCCGGGAGAACCAGGTCTGTCCTGATCTTGTTTTCGATAGTTTCTATCATACCACATTTTGTATTGTGGATGATTGGCAATTTGATCCGGTGTCACTTGAACCTCAGGTGGCGCAGCGGGTGCTACTGGTGCCGGGGCAGGTGCTGCTGGTACTGGTGCAGTTGGTTGTTTAGCACGTTGTTCTGCTTCCCATCGCTGCCTCTGATGTTGTGCTATAAGTGCAGAATCTCTAGCTATTTGGTCAGATGTGCTATCTTCTTTAACTTTTTTTTTATTTTTGTTATCCAGCATACCGCGTTTGTTGGCGGTGGCCCAGGCAATGCTTTCGGCATCTTTCTTTGACTTGCCGGCCTTTTCCTCGCTCTTTTCAACATACCCAACAAAACGATCTACCTTTTTGCCTTCCGCCACACCAGACTCTGGCAGTACACCTTTAGGTCCTGCCATTGTGTTAGTTTTGATTCGGTTCTTTGTTTGGTCATGTCGTGATTGAAGTTCGTCCTTGGGTGTTGACTCTGGTTCATCCATAAAACGGTTAAAAGCGTCAATTGCACTTTGATATCTTTTAGGATGCTGTCTTGGCGAATCCTCCTCCACACCTTTCTTACGTATATTCATAAAATCGGTCTGATCTTCGGGACTGCCACCCATCCAATTGTTAAATGCTCCACGACTATCAGCCGAACGTTGTTCTTTCTCAGCCTTCTTCTTAGCGTGGTATGCACGAACTGCTGCAAGGTGATTTTCTTTATGCTGATCTTTTTGATCTACCGATTCATCAAAATGACGTCGGTATGCCTGCTGACCTTCTTCGTAAGCCCTGTGCGCTGGGCTATGGGGATTGTAGGGATTTTTATGAATGCCTCTTTGTGCATCGGAGTAACCGCGAGTGTGTTCTCTTTTACTCTCCGACTCCGTGCCATCTTCCTCAAAACTATGTCTTTTAAATTTGGTGATAAGAGCATGTGCTTGTCGACGATTAACCAACTGTGATCCCAGCTTTTCATCCAGTTCCGTACCATCTTCACCATGCCAATAGTCGCATAATTTTTGTGCCAGTCTTTCAACTTGACTGGGGTCAACTATATCCTGCAGAAAATGTTCTGCTTTCCGTATAACTTCATTATAGTCACCAGAATCACTATTAAAAGGTGCGTATTCACTGTTAGTCCATCTGTCGAATAGATCTCTGACAGTATGTGCTTTATTTCTTCTCGAACGGTCATTTTCAAACAGGTTAAACAAATTCATTACGCTTCCTCAATATAATCATCAGATCCACCGCTTTCGTGTTTGGCTCTACGGTGCGCCATATACATTTCCAATGCTATTTGGCATTCATCTAGGGTCTTGAATCGAGACCGCATTTCTTTACCAGCACATTTAATACAGAACCCATCACGCTCATCGCCGTGTATTTCAACCAATGCGCTGCCGCCACCACTTAGCCCAACTTTCTCACCCATGGGAATATGAACAGTTTTAACTGGTGCAGTTTCAAGACTTTCTCGTGCGTATGTAGAGTTCGACCCACCGCCCGATGCGGATGAATGTGGACCTTGTGTTGGATCTTCTTCCAAGTCATCTTCTTCCATATCACTTACATGTGTCGGGGCTTTATTTTGTAGTGTTCGATCACGTAATTCTTTTTTCTTTAAATCTAAATCTTGTTTTTGTTTTTTAATTAAAGTTTTGTCCTGTTTACCATCTTCCGCGGATTTAAGATAGTCAGCTAGTCCTTGTTTAACTCGTGCCAGTACATCTTCTTCCATGGTATCTTCCGCAAACTCTACACCCGACACGCCGGGACTGAACATTTCGTCAGTTCTTTTCAGGTAGTTGAAAAGTGCTGGTTTCTTCTGTCGAGATTCGGTGATAGTTCCACTTGCCTGTGTATCGATACGACCTTCCAGGGCAGCTAATCTTTCAACAATACTGTAGATTTCGTCTCTCATTATGCTCTAGCTTCTCTTAAAAAACTTGATAGCATCCAGATAAACTTGTTAGTAGCAGTTAATCTTTCAGCGATAAAATTTGCTATGTCTTGCTTGTTTTCTTGAGTAGCAGCAGCAAAACATTCATTGAGTAGTTCGACCATAATGTGCGAATCATGCAGTAATTCTTCCAACATCAATTGGGCACGTGGCACTTTGGTTTGATCTTGAATATGTGTTAATTCTTGGTAACGGGATAAGCTACCCGGGGCGTATTCATCTAGGGTACGGATAAATTCTGCAATAGTATCCACAGCTTGGTATGCATCTTCGTATACTGCCTGCAGGAATTGGTGGTATTGGTAAAAGTCCTTGCCTTCTACATTCCAGTGAAAAAAGTGCGCCTTTAAATAGTAACTGAAGTCACTAGCCAATAATATTTTCATCAAGTCTGTTAGCATTACGTTTTCCGTTTGTATTGTTTATATGAATCCGGCGTATTAGGCGTTGAATTCAACTCAGTAGTATATTTACCTAAAAATAAATTATCTGGACTAATTCTACGCTGTACCGTACCCAAGGGCATAGACACAGTGGCAATGCTACCTGAGCAGGTGGCGCCTACTGATGCATCTTCTGTGAGTCCCACAAATTCATACAATCTCATGCTAATATCCTAAAATGCGTATCGTCCAGTATTTCTGCTGGTCCAAAATCTACTGACAAACTGCCTACCTTTAGCTGGGCTAAATTAGGTGATAGCAGCTCATATCTTACCTCATATACACCAGGTTCAGCTTCAACCTGTAGGTTCTCTTCCAATGCGTTGTCAGTCCAGACCCAAGTGCGTTCGGTAAACAATTCGTCATTGACGTACAACCGGTAAATGGGGCTCATTCCCTCCCATTCACAATCAATGTTACTCAGTATGCGTACGAATTGTTTAGACATACTG
>Ga0194048_10000227_pt1 | contig 26067 bp, 34 predicted proteins | sample JunL225m_MetaG_FD_161685 | JGI IMG/M metagenome (GOLD analysis project Ga0194048, IMG submission 161685) | Anoxic zone freshwater microbial communities from boreal shield lake in IISD Experimental Lakes Area, Ontario, Canada - Jun2016-L222-5m | ecosystem: Environmental > Aquatic > Freshwater >...
GAAACGGCAGGGGCAGTGGGGGAGATAACTTCGGGTGTAGGCAGAACCTCACCCTCGTAGTTTTCCCGTTCCCGCTCCAGTTCCCGCTTTTGCTCATACTCGTACTGGCGCTCTTGGCGAGCCCCTTCGTCCTCGTCGCGTATATACGGGATACCCTTGATTGGCGGGGCTTCTGCGACTTGGTTTATAACGTTCTTTACGGGTTCTACAGCGACTTCATCTAGTGCACGCGGGACGTTAACTTCTCCAGTTCCAGCCTGCTGAGCAGCCCCACTAGGAACTCCCAGTCCTGCTCCCGGAGTTCTTGCAGCTGCGTCGGCAGCTCTTGCATCGACACCTTCCCCGCTAGGAGGAGAAACGCTAGGTTCAGGTCTGACATCTCCAGATTCCCCAGCTGGCCGCTGGTCAATTTGTTCAGGTCCACGCGGTGCCTCTCTTCCTAGGTTCGTCCTCGCAGTAACAAGGGCCGTATCGGGGTCTGTGTTGCGCGACGCAAGCCGGTCAAACTCAGCTTTAAGTGCCGGATCACTTGCGGCTTCCGTAGCTACTTCCTCATAGGAGCGAGGCTTAGGGGCACCCGCTTCCGCTGTTTTTTCTGCGGCAAAGCCACTAGGCGGCGCACTGGGGGGCGGCGGGGGTTCTTCCCCACCAAACCCTGCTTCAGTTTTGGCTTTTTCTTTAGCTTTAGCCCGCGCCTCTAGCGCCGCTTGGGTACCGCCAATGGGACCGCCGAGCAACGCACCGCCGATACCGGCCTGTATAAGTTCATTCCTCCACTGGTCTGTAGGAACACCAGCCTGCCAAAGTTCCAGTGCTTGCTGCGCCACTTCCTGCGGCGCTTCAAACGCGACACCCTTACCAACACCACGGGCGACTTTACCAGAAAAGCTCCATTTGCCGTTTTTTGCGGCGTCGGCCATTACGTCTATGGCTTCTTGGGCGGGCTTACCCCCGATAGCAAGGTTCTTAAACAACGGGAACCGGCTAAGCAGCGGGCCAAAGACTTTACCACCAACAAGGTCCAACGCAGTTTGCCCCGCAGTGGCGGCAGTAGTTTTAAGTAGAGAAAGCTCTTGGGGTGTACGCCCAGCATCTAGGGCGGCTTGCTGCTCTTGCGCCGTCCTTGCAAGGTTTTGAATTTCGTATTGTGCAGCTGCCGTGCCGTAGCCACCGACGCCACCAGTAAGTGCGCCCACAGCGAGGGACGGGGCAATAAAGCCCAACGAGCCACCAATCATTTCCTTGGCAGCTTCCACGTTGCGCCCAAAGGTAGATAGGTCTTCCGTAGGCGACAGGCCGAAATCAGCAGATTTATACTTAGACTTCCTAGCCTCAATCAGCGCTTTCCGGGTTTCCGGCGTCTGGTTAACGGCAAAAGCCGCAGCCTCAGGGGTCGCACCAAGCGTAGTAAACTGCTCACCAAAGCTCCCTGTAAGACCCGCATATTCCTTGGGGGCTTCTTTGGGTGTGGCAGCGGCTCGTTCAAGGGTAATCCGTTTACCCGCGCTTAACATAATTGCGTCGGGTGTGTTATCCGGGAACTCTAATATTGTGCCATCCGCGAGCTCTACTTCGCGCATTATTCTGGAAGTCCTTGAGCGTTCAAACGTATACGGTTAGTCGGAGTATCAAGTCTTTCGGCAGCATTAGGGTACAAAAGGTTCAAGACATCCATCGCGGCTCTTTTATCTTTGTTGAGCTGAGCTAACTTAGTTGTGTCCTTTGCCAGCGTTGCCCGGTGTATGTTTGTGTCAAACTGCACGTCAATTTTAGCTTTTTGGACTGCATAGTTGTTTGCCTGAGTATTACCACCCGTCACCATAGCACCAGCAGCTCTGTAGTCACTCAGTGCTTTTGCGGCTGCTTGTTGCGCTGGGGTTGCATTGGGTCCAGCCCCCGCAAGTATAACGGCCTGAGCGTTGTCCTCGGCGCTCCGCTTATTAACCTGAGCCATACCAACATGCTCGGTAATATCCTGACCACGGGTTTGTACTTGACGGTTCAGCTGGTTGTCCAACGCATCCTGCCTATCCTTACTAGCGTTGTGGTACATCGTATAACCGGCGTTGACTGCGCTCACATTATCAGTGTGCGCGGCTATCTTAGCGGCAAAGGCTTGGGCCCTTTCTTCCTTCTCATCAGCACGACGCTCCTTAAGCGAAGCCTGCATGGTGGGCATAGCCGCCTTAAGCCCTTCACCAATGTTAGTTAGTGCGTTCTGCGACGTACCAGCCATCATACTAAACCCGGCTTGAGCCAGAGCAGACCATAAGTCTTCCTTCTTACGTGCGGCCTTGTCTTCAGCAGAAGTCTTATCCGGGGTAGGTGTTTCTCCGTACAACCCTTTTAGACGGGCAGCGGCGCTTTCCAGAGTTTCAACCGGAGTGGCGGCAGCATCAGTCGGCAGATCAGGTCTTGGAGTAGGAGTCGGGGTGTTTTTAGCTTTAGCTGTAGCAGCAGCAAGGGTAGCAAGGTTTGGGCGCGGGGTCGCAACGGGCGGGAGCACAGCAGGAGCCGCGATAGGAGCCGCAACAGGAGCGGTTTGTTCCTCCTGCCCCTGAGCATATATCGCCCGCCGTGCTTCGTTTTTCTGCTGGTCCGTGGCGTTCGGGTCAGTTGCTGCTGCATACATACCAGCCAAACGGTTTGTATTTTCTGTAGCGGGGGGTAGGTCGGGGGCAACGTAAGGCTTGCTTTGCTTCGTTTGGTAGTCCCGCATCCATGCCGCTGCCATAGCACGAGTAGCTGGGTCAGAACTATTTATGCCCCTGCTAGCGTCTTGGTAAGTATACCCGCCTACTTCATTGCCCGTAGAAAAAGCCACAATGCCGCCGCCAGCGAAGGTATGCTCGTCGAACATATAGTCCGGTACGGGCAACGTCGTGAGACCACCGCCAGCCATGCCAACGGGACCCTGAGGAGGCGGACCACCCTGAGGGGGCGGGGGAGGCGGAGGACCACCCGGAGGAGGACCACCCTGAGGACCACCCGGAGGAGGACCACCCTGAGGACCACCCGGAGGAGGACCACCCTGAGGACCACCCTGAGGCGGAGGACCACCCTGAGGACCCTGCGGTCCAAGGACCTGCTGTGCTACGGTCTGGTGTGGTGCCTGCTCCTGTACCTGTGCAGCGCGCATCCGGTCAATAAACATACCAGCCATAAGGCCAGACGTAGGGTCAACAAGCCCTGACTGGACCGCCTGAGCGATCTTCTGCTTATTACCACCGTACTCCATAGCAATGTGCTCGGGAGACTGCATGCTAAACGGTTTGGGGGAGGATGCTGACATGGTTATTTCTTACCTTGACATCTGGTAGAGGCTAGCGGCACCGAGGCCCGCACCACCTATCTGGCTCGCTAGGGACGGAGGCGGCGCATACGCAGTAGCCGTAGACCCCATCGTAACCGGTAGACCGTGGATCATATTGCTAAGGTAGCTAAGCTGCTCCATTGGGAAGTTCTGCTGACGTAGGAAGTCCGCATAGCTTGTGTCGTACCGCTGCTGCTGGAGCCCCTGCTGTTCCTTACCCGCTGCCGCCATTGCTTGCATACGCTGCATATCTGAAGTCTGCTGTGCGGTACCGAGATTACCAAGGTTCTGAGCCGCTTGGTTAGCCGCCTGATAACCCTGTAGACCAAGGTTAGCCCCGAACTGACGGGACTGTTCAGCTTGCTTCTGGGCATCCATATCATACTGCTGGTTAGCCAGCTGAGCCTGCATATTCTGGCCCGAACCAAGCTGCTGGGTCTGAAGGTTAGCCTGAAGGTTCTGGTTACCAACGTTGTAACCCATAGTCTGGTTAGCCAGAGCAGCCTGTAGGGCCTGCTGCTGATTAAGCCCTTGCTGCTGGAGCCGAGCAGCTTGGTTCTGAACGTTAGCCTGCTGCTGGGCACTAAGGTTAGCCAGTGCGGTCTGCGTACCAGTGGTGGTACGAAGGTTTTGAGTCTGTAAGTTAGCACCAAGGTTCTGCTGGCCCGTGGTAAGACCCGACTGCTGGTTAGCCAGAGCAGCCTGAAGCGCCTGAGCAGAGCCAAGACCCTGAGTCTGTAGGTTAGCAGCAAGGTTCTGGTTACCGACATTGTAACCCATATTCTGGTTAGACGTAGCAGCCTGAAGCGCCTGAGCAGAACTGAGGCCCTGAGTCTGGAGCTGCGCCATGAGGTTCTGTTGGGCTGTAGTGAGGCCCGCCTGCTGGTTAGCCAGAGCCGCCTGCATATTTTGGCCGGAACCCAGTTGCTGGATACCAAGCCGCGCTGCAAGGTTCTGCTGACCCGTGGTGAGGCCCGCCTGCTGATTTAACTGCTGGGCTTGTAGATTCTGCCCTGAACCCAGTTGCTGGATACCAAGTCGTGCCGCGAGGTTTTGCTGGTTTGCCCCCTGCTGCGCCTGCTGCTGTGTATTGAACTGCTGCTGGGCGTTCTGGAAGGCGTTCTGGGACCCAGTGGCCTGAATCTGCCCTAACTGCTGTCCAAGGTTACGCTCGCGCTCTGCGCCAGCAAGTAACTGCCTTGCGCCGCCATAAGTACCCTGACGCGCCGCAGCAAGATTACCGGAAAGCTGCCCTATTTTGGCGTCACGAACTGCCTGCTGCTTTTGAACGTCAACGACGTTCTGCATATAGGGCGACATATACTGTTGAGCTTGGGCGCTATCAAATCTATCCGGCCCCTGCATCTGGTAGTCTTGCAGCTGGGGAGCAGATACGTTTGCGGGTCCCTGCATCTGGTAGTCTTGGAGCTGGGAAGCAGCTACGTTTGCGGGTCCCTGCATCTGGTAGTTCTGGAGTTGGGAAGCGGCTATGTTTGCGGGTCCCTGCATCTGGTAGTTCTGGAGTTGGGACGCAGATACGTTTGCGGGTCCCTGCATCTGGTAGTCTTGCAACTGCGGGTTGTAGTCAGTCTGGGCAGTGCGCATCTGGGGTGCATTATACTGCTGCGCAGCAACGTTCTGAGGACCCCGCATCTGGTAATTCTGGAGCCCGGGTCCCTGAACCTGATTGGAACTAAACTGCCCCTGCTGAAAGTTCTGACCCGCATTTAGCGCACCGAGGCCAGCCTGCGTAGCCATATTAGACGCAGTGCCGTACTGATCCGGCTGCTGCATATTCGTCGCCATATTCTGGGCGTTTGTCTGCGCGCCGGAGAACCCAGCAATGCGCTGACCTTCGTAGGGGGTATACTGCCTATTAGACTCTGCTTGCCCACGCTGGAGCATGTCCATCATGTACGGCTCTACGTACTTAGGCAGGTTGGTGGTAGTCTGTTCTACCTTCTGTACTTGAGGTGCGCCGCCGCCGCTGCCCATATTAAGCTCCTAACCCTGAATCCGCGATAGGCAGCTCATATGTCTGCCACAAAGGTTTATACCCGTCTTCTTGAAAAATCTTGCTCCAACCCAGTCGGCCAGAGGACTCAATACCATCGCAGTGGTTGTCAAACGCCCAATGCTGCAAAATCTTCAGCATTTCCGCCTTCCACTCCATCCCGCTAATGCCTCCGCAGAACACCAAGTCCAAGTACTTCTTCTTAGGGTACTGCTTGAAATAAGTTACCGCCGCACCTTTAACGATCCCGTCTTCGTACGCTATCCATAAGTGGTGGTCGTATTGCAGGATAGAGTCCAGAATATCGTCGGTGTCGTAACGCCCGTAAGTGTATTCTGCGGCCTTTTGGAGGTGGGGCTTCACGTCGCCCCAAGCCTGTGTAACGTACTCCGTAGGTACCATAGTGACTTGCATAGGTGTTTACCGTGCGCCCAATAGACCTTTGAGACCCGTATCCTGCCCACGCTTAGCAGACTGCCTAGCATCATGGGCCTTTGCCATCAGGGCATAAAGCCTATCGGAACCCTTTTTGGGGTCCCCTTTGCCAAGACGCTGGACCGCTTTGGGGTCAAACTTAACTTCGTCCCGGGCAACCCGGGCTTCCTGCGTACCGCCTATATTAGCACGGATTGAGTCGCTGACACCGTCGCCGGGGCCCTTAATGGGCTTGCCACCAAACCTAGCCAGAAGGTCCTGACCCGCGCCGCTGGAGCCGTTACCCAGTTCAGACACCGTGCGGGCATCGACCACGAAGGAGCCGTCTTTGAGGCCCACACCGCCAGTAGCCATCCCAGTGGGGGTAACCGTGGGCTGGAAGGGTACTACGTTGGGTACAGGGTTGACAGTATCGAAGTTCTGGAACTCAGACGAGTCGTTGGGGTCCCGGTTTGTGGGGAACCGAGCCTTACGGGGGGCGGGTAGGTAGGGACCCTTGTAGGGGTACTTATCGACTTCCTCGGGCATTGTCTTCTGCTTGGGTTCCATCGCGCTAAGGAGCGGGAGGCCGACACCCAACCCCATCATTGCCTGCGTACCAGTAATGCCGGTTCCAAATAGACCCTTACCGGCAGTTTCCGCAGCGGCGGTAGCGGCATTGGGGGCACTTGAAGCTAAAGCTGCTTTGCCTACTAGGGGAGCAGCACGATTTACCGCAAGACCTGTAGCATCCGATATAACGGGGTTTGTTAGCCCCATGTTTGCTTGCTGAGCCGCAGTTGTTATGAACGGGTTACTGCTAGCAGCGGCGGCCCCCGGAATAGCACCGACACCAGCAGCGGTAGTGGCAGCGGCATCTGATGCTAAAGTACTAGCTGAGTTAAGGAAAGAGCTCGCACTACCACCGGACAAAAGCCCTAAACCGCTACCTGCGTGTCCTGCAAGGGTAGCACCAGCCTCACCAGCCCCTAACATGCCACCAAGACCGGCACCGCCGTAGGCCCCAAGGCCAGCCATAAGGCCCGCTCCTAGGTCATGCTTAGCTACACCGGTAATCGCCCCCACCGCCGCTGCCGTAATCCAAGGCGGAATACCTACGAAAGTACCCGCAATACCGGCGACGATGGGCAGGATGGAACTAAGAAAACTGGCTTCAGGTAGCCCCGTATGGGGGTTAATTGTCAGGGACCCACCGGCAGACTGGGCAAGGGCTTGGAGGCCACCAACTTCACCGGGGGTCATGTGGACCAGCACAGAGTCCCCGTTGCGTCCTTGGGCCTGAAGATGCTTGGCTACTGCGTGCATAGCGGGGTTGTCCTTAGTTCCAAGGCGTTACGGCTGTTATAGTACCAAATAGGCTAAAACCAAAGGCTAACCGTTACGCCAGTTAGTGCCATCTGAAAAAACAGGCAGGAAAATAGAACCCCCGCCAGCAACCACAGCCCGGAAAACAGGGGCCGCAGCGGCATCCGTCACGAAGGTCCTAGCCCCCTTGTAGTCGGTGGCAGCCGGTAGGTCCGCAACGACAGAATAGCCAATATTGTAGAAGTATTTAGCCGCGTAAGACTGTGCCTGATTTGGCGTCTGAGAGTCTAGCTGGTTAAAGTAAAGCTCTATAACCCGGACTAATTGTCGCACGTACTGGGCATCGTAGTCTTGCGGCGGGCCGGGTAGGGGTGAGTGTTTGAAGTTTACTAGGGCCACTAGCGTTTACCATCCGGGCGGGCATCAAGACGGAGGGCACCCAACTGCCACTGGACCCCCAAGGTAGCCGAACTGACTTTCACCGCCATCTGGCGACCCCGGGCACGGATGAAGACCTGCCCTGTATACACACCAACCGAAGTCTCAATTACCCGCTGGGAATCCGATGCGTCCCCCGAGAACGCCACGCCCGGGAAGTTACGGGGGCGGATTGTAAGCGTAACTTCAGGTTGCGCTGCGGTAGAAGCTTCAAAACCAATGTCAGTTATAATGCGTCTGGTGAGCATGAACTGCTCCCCGTCTTCGATATCAAAGTCGTTAGACTGGATAGAGCTTTCCATAGCAATAGTGTCGTCGTTAACGCCGTCTTCGTGGTTATACAAATAGCCCAACGCACCAATAGAACCTGTAATAGTTGTAGTAAGCACAGTCTGAGATGGGCTGATCTCGTAGGTGCCCGTGCTACCCGTAGTGCCCGTCTTCTGCCCAATGACATAAGTATCCGCAGTCAGGCCATTCCCAGTAAGGACCATGCCGACCTGTATAGTCCCAGTCACAGCCGTGACGGTTAACGTGGTAGTAGCAATAGACCCAGTGATCGTCGCTGTAACCGGGTCTTCAGCCGTGTTCATTGCCTGCGGGTACAACCGAAGCGGGGTGTCCAGCCAAGCTGTACGCTCAATACTACCGTAGTACCAAATCTTGTCTGCGTAATTATAGATTACGTACTTGTTATTATAGTTAGAGTCTTCGCTGGGGTACATCCACCAGACTTCGTTCCATTGTTCATTAGTACCACAAACAACTTGGTTTGCTTGATTGTAGTTGAGGTTTTCAAATACGTGGTTACGCAAGGTACAAGCCAGCGTTTCGATACGACCCGTGTACGCATAGAACTTATCTTGACCCATCCAGTAGGTGATATTCGCGGCGCTAATAGCGGCACGGGGCGAGATAATTGAAATATTGTCTGCGTATTCCTGCAAACTGAACACATCCGTAGTGCCAATAAACTGTAGCGTATAGAGGTGGGTATCAGTCCAAACCAAAGTTTCTTGGCGAGTTGGTACGGCGCAAACGATCCGGGAACCACGGGATACCTTCAAGAAACCGGATGAGTTTGTAACATCAGGATACCACTGACCGGGTTCATCTTGGTCTGACCAGCGGATAAGGAGCGGGTCAAAGTCGGCAGTGCTAGTACTGCCAAGGGGCACCGCACCAAAAGCAAGGACGTGCTTATCTTGCTGAGACACAAGGGTCTGCATGATCTTAACGGGGACAGCGTTAGGGTCGAAACCCCCCGCAGACGCAATAGATTGCAGGGTAACAGCCCGAGTAGCCAGTGCCGTAGACGGGTCTGCCGTAGCACCGCGAGCCCAGTAGTAAGGTGCACCATTACGGATATTCATAATAAGGTCGTTGTCGAAGTTATTGAACCACCAGTCTTCTTGCGGGAGATACACTGCGCCGGTAGTAGAACCGAGACCCCAAGAATCACGCCCCCAGCCGCCGATACCCCAACCATAACCTGCGGTGGCAATTGCGTTACCGGGTTCAATTTCAAAGTCAATAGTGATAGCCACGCCACCACCCCCTGCCACAGTAGAAGTAGCCGCCGTAGTAACCGGGAAATAGAACGAGGTTGCGGAAGTAACAGTAATAAGATGGTTGCCGTTAACTTGAGCATTAGGCACGCCACCAACGGCACCCGTAACACCAGTAACGGTTACATAAGACCCGGTAAGCGCGTTGTGCGCAGTGGCAAGGGTGATAACCAGCTTGAAAGACCCAGATACCGTATACACGCAATTATTTGTGTTGGGGTTAGACAGTGTAGGAACACTAGTACGTAACGGAGTGATATCGTAGTAAATGCCACCAGCTTCGATATAGACCTTCTTCTCAGTACCAAGAGATAGGAAGTCATCGGCGTAGGTCGTAATCCAAGCCCACATCTGGCGGCACACACCAACAAAGGTATTTGTAGTACCCTTCACCCAGCCACCAAGTTTCTCGGGGTACCCCGAACGAAAGCGTACCTTCTCGCTCTCGTACCAACCACCCTCACCGGAGTAGTCGGTCTGATCTCGGTTAATACCGGGTCGGAACTGAAGCTTGATAAATGGCATGGGGTTACTTCTTGCTAATGGCTTCGGCAACCGATGGCACGATCTTCTCGACTGACCGACCAATAACGTACCCGCCAAGACCCAGTTGCACGATATCCCAGAGCTTCAGGTACTCAGCTTCTTGCAAGTTAGGCGCAGCAAAGCCAAACCAACGGGCCGTAATCAAGGCGACAAAGACCAGCATGGTAATCGGACGCCAGCTAGAGGCCAGAAACCCGCCCGCAGCTTCAGTCTTAATGATGTCAGCCGCACCCTTGGCAAGGTCAGTCTGAGCCGCCATAACCGCCAGATCACCCGCTTGGTACAGGCGCATAAGCTCCAGCTTGGCAGCGTCCTTCTGGGCCGGATCGGGCCACACGCGGTCAATAACTTTGCCACCAATATCAAGAGCGGCTGAGACAGGATCAAACGACATTTATATCTCCTAAGACCAAGTAAACTTAACGTAACCACCGGCACCGCTGGCGCCCTGATCACCGGATCCGACGCCGCCATTACCGCCAGTGCTATAACTACTACCGCCCGTGCCGGGATAACCAGCGCCACCGCCGATGCCAGCATCACCGCTAGTATTGGATACATTGCCGCCAGAAGCCGTTCCACCGGCACCACCAGCACCGTCGCCACTGGGGTATCCGCTGTTGCCCGGTTGACCCCCTCCACCAGACATGCTTGAGATCAGGGAGCCGGTGACGGTGGACGCCACGCCGGTAACGCCGTCTGTATAATTACCACCGCGCCCGACAGCCCAACTCAGGCTCTGCCCGCCGCCACTGGCACTGGCGCTGGTATTGGATTTAGCACCGCCGCCACCACCGCCACCGCCGTAATCCTGATCTGCACCAAAATCTCTCGCGCCGTAGCCGCCTGCACCAGCACCGCCCACAATCTCGATGACAATGGTAGTCGTCCCGCTGGGTACGGTAAACGTGCCAGAACTACTTGTGTAGGTTATTGTGCCGGGTGTGAAAGCAGTCGTGCCATAGAAGTTCTGGATGCTGATAGCACCAGAAGACGGGACAGCACCGTAAGTCCCTGACGTTCCGGGCGGGACATAAGACCCACCAGCGTAGTATTCGTCCAAGCCAATGGGGTTTGAACCACCAAACTCACCCTGAATATCGCTCAGACTAAGAGGACCACTGCTGGGTAGCGTCATTAGACGTTGACCTTCGCGCTTAGGGCGTCGATCAGTATCTGCTGTTCCTTGATGGCCTCAACTAGTAGGGGTACGAGCCGCGCGTAGTCCAGCGTCAGGTACTGCGGGTCAATGGGGGCAGGGGCAATAACTTCGGGCATGATAGCCTGAACATCCTGAGCAGACAGACCGACTTCGCGGACGGGTTCATAACCGAGTGCCTGAGCAGTCTCGTTGGCCTCGTAGTAGAAGCCCTTAAGAGACATGACCTTAGCCAGCGCACCGCTGATGTAACCCAGACGGGTCTTCAGGCGATCATCCGAGTAGTAGGCCGTAATGTTGCCTGTAGCCGTAATGGTTGTAGCCGTAACGGAGCCACCAGACAGGTTAGTGGCTGTGGTAGCTGTAGTAGCAGAGCTGGCACTACCAGCGGAAGTCGCATAGTTAACCGACTGACTGCCAATATTGCTGGACGTAATAAACGAGCCACCCGAAGCCGGGTTGGTGGCGTAGGTAGAGTTAGTCGCGTTAGTGGCGTTAGTGGCGTTGGTAGCGTTGGTAGCGTTGGTAGCGTTGGTAGCCGTCGTAGCCGTCGCAGCATTACCCGTGCAACTAGCAGACGAACCAGTGACGTTAATACCCCAGTTACCTGAGGCACCCGAACCCGTAGTAGACGGCACACCAAGCGCGGACTGCGCCGTGCCCTGCGTCGTACCACCAGTACCACCGTTAGCAACTGGGAGAGTGCCAGACACCTGAGAGGTCAAGGAAACACCGGAAAGCGTGCCGCCCAGTGTTACGGTACCAGTAGAAGTGATTGTACCACCAGTCAAAGTAATGCCGTTCACACTTCCAGAAGTGGCAACAGATGTAACTGTGCCGCCGGTTCCCGTGGCAGCAATAGTAATAGTACCAGCGCCGTTAGTGACTGTAACGCCCGAACCCGCAGTAATAGCCGCACGGGTGAAACCCGTGCCGTTGCCGATGTCTACGAAGCCGTTGGATGGTGTAGTGGTTAGACCCGTGCCGCCGTTGGCAACTGGCAGAGTGCCAGAAACCTGAGAGGTTAAGGCAACACCAGAGAGCGTACCGCCTAGGGTCAGGTTGCCAGACGAAGTAACGGTACCAGTCAGCGTGATGCCGTTCACGGTGCCAGCACCGCCGACAGATGTAACTGTGCCGCCGGTTCCCGTAGCAGCAATAGTAATAGTACCAGCGCCGTTAGTGACCGTAACGCCCGAACCCGCAGTAATAGCTGCACGGGTGAAGCCCGTGCCGTTGCCGATGTCTACAAACCCGTTGGATGGTGTAGTGGTTAGACCCGTGCCGCCGTTGGCGACAGCCACCGTACCTGTAACATTGGCAGCATTGCCCGTGATATTACCGGTAATATTAGCCCCGCTTATGGTCGTGGACGCAGACAGTGGGCTTGTCCCGTTGCCATAAACATAGCCAGTCAGCGTAGTAGCACCCGTGCCGCCGTTAGCAACTGGGAGTGTGCCAGAGACACCAGTGGTCAGAGAGACACCCGTGCAGTTAGCCAAGTTACCGGAAGTGGGGGTGCCAAGGAGCGGGGTAGTAAACGACGGACTAGTGGACAGGACAGTGTTACCCGTCCCAGTAGAAGTCGTAACACCCGTACCGCCGCTAGCCACCGGAAGGGCCGCACCAAGGGTCAGCGAAGTCAAGTAGGTGGTCGCGTCTACGACGTTCGTGCCGTCATTGTAGACCCACATGGTCTTGCCAGCAGGGACCGCAGTGCCCGTGCCGCTGGCGTTCTTTACGGTGATTGCGTCGGCGCAACCGTTCTTGACGATGTAGACCTTCTCAATAGCGGGAACTATCAAGTTCTGTGCACCGCCCGAAGTGCCGATCAGGTTAAGACGCAGGTTACGCGCCGTCTGGGTTGCGTTCGTATCCGTCAACGTCAGGGTAACCGTGGCACTAGCAAAAGTTACATCTGCCGACCCAACGATAGCCTCTTCAATGGCTGTGCCTAGGTTAACATTGGTAACGTTGCCCCACGTGGTGGTGTTCTCACCCGTGGTCATCAACTGGAGTTTTAAGGTACTGTAGGTACTAGCCATTTCCGGTCCTTACGTGGGAATCTCTACCCAAGTGACTGTGTTTCCATCGTTTACTTGCACCCAAGTGCTCGTCTGAGAGTCATCTATGGTCTGCCAGCTCGGCGTCTGATTATCGTTGATTATACCCCAAACTAGCACGCTTGTGATATAGCCAGTAGCCTGAACTCCGGTGGGGAAGACGTTAGCCTTGCCCGTAATAGTTACGGTGCCTATAGACCCAGTGGCCGAGACCCCGGTAACGGAGACGTTCACCCCAAGACTAAGGGTAACTGTACCAACAGACCCAGTGGCCGAGACCCCAGTTAGGGTGACGTTACTCTTGCCTTGGACCGTAGCAGTACCGGTAGACGCAGTAGCCGAGACCCCAGTGGGGAAGACGTTGGCCTTGGCAATGGTAGTTACCGTGCCTACAGACCCAGTGGCCGAGACCCCGGTAACTACAACAACTTCGTTTTCGTCTACCTCGACAGTGCCTATAGACCCAGTGGCCGAGACCCCAGTGGGGAAGACGTTTGCCTTGGCCTGAACCGTAGCAGTCCCAATAAACCCAGTGGCCGAGACCCCAGTAGGGGTGACGTTTGCCTTGGCCCGAACTGTAACTGTGCCTACGGAACCAGTGGCCGAGACCCCAGTAACGGTAGTGTTTGCCTTGGCCTGAACTGTAACTGTGCCTACGGAACCAGTGGCCGAGACCCCGGTAACGGAGACGTTCACCCCAAGACTAAGGGTAACTGTACCAACAGACCCAGTGGCTGAGACCCCAGTGACGTTGGTATTTGCAGCTGCCTGAACGGTAACTGTGCCTATGGAGCTGACAGCCGAAACGCCAGTTACTGTAACGTTTGCAATGGCTTGGACGGTAACGGTGCCAATAGACCCAACGGCCTCGACTCCAGTTACGGCTACTTGAACGGATGTAGAGCCAGAACCCGCAAAGGTATCTGCCGCAAAGGGGAAAAAACCGAACAATTTAGCCCCCTCTGGTTAGGTGTTCAGGCCCGGGGTGTATACCATTTTGCCGCCTACGACGGTAGCGGTTAGTGTTGCTTTGCGGTTGTCATAGACTTTGTAGCTGACATGGACCCACCCGCTGTTGAGTTGAGCCTTGCGGTAGCACTCTAGGATGACCTGATCGAAGTCTAGGTTAGCGACGATCCAAGCCGCCAAGTCCCCGTTAGGCACCCCGGGCACTTCGATATCTGCCGCCTGACCCAGACAGTGTTGCGAAGTAGACGCACCCCCAACGGCCTTATTCAGGTCAGGGCAACGGTAGCCTGAGTTAATAAAGACGGGCCCGTAGTGGGCACGGACAGGCTCTAGTACCTGTTCGCATAGCTCTTTGAGACAGTCCAGCTCGGCGGCACCGGGCACGTTGTCAATGCCCAGCCGGTCCCCGGTCTGAGACTTGGTAAGTTCCTCAAGGTCAAAGTGCTGGGTTAGCTGCATGGCTACGGGAAATTACCACCAACCGGGTTCGGGAAGCCTTCAGGAGCCGCAGTGCCGATCTTAGCACCCGGAGGAACGGTGGTCGATGTCCACGGGCTTTCGTTCATGGGGCCTACGCAGTCGGCCAAGGTCGCGCCGTTTACTGGCTTGGGGCGTACTGTGCAGATCATCGACCACATATTGGAGAACCCGCCACCCGGCTTAGACGTGCTGGTAAAGGTGCGGACCACGACGGCGGTGGGTGCCCACGTCGGAGCGACGGGGTAGGTTGTGGCGTTACTGAACAAGGACCAGACCTTGCCCTTGGGGGCCTTACAGGAGCCGTTCATCAAGCTCAGGTCAGCAATGCTGGCACCCTTGAGGACTGGACATACTGAGACACCCATAGGGAACGTGTTGCCGTTAACCTTTACCGTCTTACCGGGTACCGCCACCGTCGCACTGGAGGCGCAGAGGGCATAGGGCGTATGGCATATCGCCAAGGAGGGCGAGGCGTCAGCCGGGGTCGCGGCGAGAAGGGCTAGGACGATCAGGGTCTTTTTCATACAGCTTCCGGGGCAGGGTTAACCTGCGGCGCGGCCTGCTTCTGGATTTCGGCAATTACTGGGGCAACCGTGATGTAGGGGGCATTGCCCAGTGCCTGCATGATGACGTTGATCTGTTCGATAGTGAGTTCGAGGTTCATTAAACGCTCCAAGGTAGGGGTGGGGTTACGACAGGGGGATTTACCTGATTGGCAATGCTAGTGGCAAGCGAGGCCTCTGTGGTCGCCTGATCGACGCCGTTGGCCCAGACCCAGCCCTGTACCTGATTTTCCGTCAGATCGGCATACGGGGTGTAGGGGTCACCGGCAACGTAGGGGACGCTCACGGTGCCGTACTGGGTGGCATTAAAGGTGCCGTCCGTGGCGTTGCAGCGCCAGCCTACCGTGAAGACAACATCCGTCTCGCCTTCGGCCTGTGGGTAGCAGGACATATATTCGACAAGCCATGTGTATGTGTTAGCCATTACTTATTCTCCAGTGCTGCGAGGCGGGCTTCCAGCGTTTCGATCCGTTCCAAGGCTTCGCCCAAGGCTTTGACGGCCTTCATGTAAACAATGGATGATTTGACAGACAAAGTTACTTCGCCCGTTTCTTTCCTTGTCTCTGGGTCAATATCGTTATTTTCTTCAACCAAACCGGGGCTTATTTTCTGCAAGTCTTGTGCAATGAAGCCAAGCAACAACGGGCCGGTTGGATCGTTCTTAAAACGATATTTCGACATAGAAGCGGCAATGGTTTTGATGTCGTCCCATTGCGATTTCGCCGGTACAATATCCTGTTTTAGCTTTAGGTCAGAAATAGTTCCGTAAGAACCATTGGTGTTTAGGGCGTTCCCGTTAGACGCGACAGAAAAAGCAAGTGTTCCGGCAGAGCCAGAAGTGGAAGAATTATAACAAGCAAACATCGCTGATGCACCAGCGGCACTATAAGTAGATACATATAGTGTTGGTACGGCACCACGGTTTTGCGCCCAAAGAGCGGGACCACCCCCGCTAACAGATATTGTGCTATGGTCGCCGGTAAATGGGGTTGAAATCCCCACCAGCAAATTGCCGCTGGCGTCGATGCGGGCGGCTTCGACAATAGTAGCACTATTACCCGCCGTGCCAGATGGAGCATTGTACCAAATATGATTTTGGGTTCCGACCTGATAAACAGTGCCGTAATCTGTATTGATATATTTATAGTTTGTTCCATCGTAATAAAGATTGCCGTAAATTAGCGCAGCGCCAGAATTTTTAGAACCACCAATGCCGCCGCCGATGCCGAATTGTATTGAAGGATAATTAGCGCCCCACGCATTTGGCGATAGGCCGATGCCGAGGTTGCCAGCGGAAGTAAGCGTCATGCGGTCCGCAGAATTACCAAAGAACGTCAGATTATTAGAACTGGTCGGCTGGTATATGATCCAGTCCGTGCCGCTTGTACCGCCGCTTAGCTGGAACGCCACCTGCCCGGTGGATTGCGTAGCCCTGCTCGAATATATGTACGAATTTCCAGATGCCGGGGCGAGCGTTATGGATGCGCCGGTAACGCCCAGAGTGCTAGAGAACGTAGCCGCAGCGCCGGTCAGGGTGCCCGAAAAGGTCGCATTGCGGCTTGTGTCGAAGGCAAGCATGTTGCCAACGCCATTCATTGCGATGGTAAATGCCTTCGCGTTGCCCGCGTAAATGTAGCCGGTATCGTCGTAGATGATCTGGTGGTGGTTGGTGCCAGCGCCAGTGAAGGTAAGGCCGCCACTCCACGAAGATTGAGCGCCGGTCAGGGTGCCGGTGAGTGTTGGTGAAGCAGACAGCACCATATTACCAGTGCCGGTAACTGCATTGGAAAGCGTCACGCCGCCGTAGGTGAGTGCGCCGCCAAGCGTAGACGCGCCACTAGCGCCAAAGGTACCAGTCACATCCAGTGTGCGCGTAGGACTAGCGTTAGCCACACCGATGCGGGTGTTGGTCGTATCCGGCGTCAGCACATCAACAAGCTGGCCTAACTTTGTCGTGAGGTTCGCTACCATTTATTTAGCTTCCAGTGCAGCTAGGCGGGTGGTGAGATCGTCGATGATTTTGTACAGGTCTTTGACGCCCCATAGAGAGAGATAGGCCATTGGCTCAGACGGGGCTTGCCACTTATCTGTTTCCTTTTCTGGACGCGCAAAACCAAACTGTTCGCCCAAGACGCCATAGGCTTGCTGCGCCCTTACACCAAAGCCGCGATGCGGTGTCCCGGCCTTGGTGAAATCGTCGTAAACGTCGAAGTCGCCAAGCCACACATCAGAAATCATCTGGCGCTTATCCGACTGAACAATACCTTCCCAATCTTTCAGGCGTTCATCAGAAGTCGCGCTATATGTCGTGATGGAGCCGTTGTTGATGATGCTACCGCCAGTGCCGCCAGTGAAATTGGCGTAATAATAGTTGCCACCATTAGAGACTGCGTTCCCATTGATAGTATATCCACCTGCGCCGATATTTGATGCCGAGAACGTTCCTATACCGTTTGTGACACATGAGATTGCGCCCGCGCCCGCGTTCGTCGTGGTGCCGACAAGGAAGCTGCCGTCAGTGCCGAAGCGGGCTTTTTCTGCGCTGTTGATGGTGAAATAAATAGGCTGTGCCGTGCCAGTTTCCAACGTCAGGCCACCAGCGCCGCCCGCATAAAGCATCGTGCCATTGGCGCGAACGGTGCCGGAACTGTTCCCGGTGCCGAACTGCATAATCTGACCGGCACTCGTCCCATTCGACACGATAAGCCGAGACGATGCGGAAGCGCCTGCATCGCTGTTGGTAATCTTTATGGCCGAAAACGTATTTTGGTTCTGCGTAATATCCAGCACAAGGACCGGCGTCATGCCGATGCCGAGAAGGCCGCCCTGCGTCAGGCGCATTACTTCAGTGCCAGTTGCCTTGAACAGAAGCGGGAGGGCGCTACCAAAATCAATGTCGGCATTGCCTGTCGTATCTACACCGAAGAACGCACCGTTGGTTGATCCCGCGCCCGTGTTCGAGTTGCCTGCTTGGAACCCAGACTTTGTAGAGCCGGACGTATAGGCCAAGAAATTAAAGTTTGGTAGGTTGCCACCCGAAACACCGAAGCCGGTAGCTGTGAGGTTTGCAACAAGACCGCCACTGACGTTGAACATGAAGCCGGGGCCGTTGGGGTAGCCGCCAATGATTTCAGCGTACTTGGAACCTGCGGCGTAAAACCCAAGACTTGCAGAGGTGCCGCCACCGGAGCCAGCATTCTTTGCCGAAAGAACTTCAATGTTCGCGGCGTTTGAAGTTTGCGTGGCAACTACTGTTCCGCTAAAATTAGCCGCAGCGCCGGTCAGGGTGCCGGTGACGCCAAGAGTGCTGCTGAAGGTACCGGTAGTACCGGAAAAAGCGCCGCCCAGCGTCAAAGCCCCAAGCCAATCAATGGCCTGCACGAAGTTGGTGCCGTCGCAATAGACAAAAGCCTTGTTGCCGTTTGGTACCGTAATACCCGTACCAGACGAGCCGATAACCCGGATGGACTGGCTACCAGAAGTGGCGTTGTAGACTAGGTAAGTCTTGCCTGCGCGAAGGGGGCAGATGAGGTCACGGGTCGCCGTGAGCGAGCCAACCGACGTGCAGTTGAGGATGTAGTAGCGCCCAGTGCTGTCTACGCCATCCGTAATGGAGATGGTCAGGTTGGCGTCGGAAGTAAAGCTGGCCGTGGTACGCCCGCAGATGGAGGATTCAATAAGCGGGGAAAGGTTGGTGTTGGTCGTAGTGCCCCAAGTACCGGAGTTTTCCCCCGTAGCCATCAAGGCAAAACCTAATGTTGAAGAATATGTGGTAGCCATAGTTAACTCCTAAGTCGGTATTTCGGTCCAAACAGTGGTTTCGCTGTCATCCACCAAGGTCCATACAGGCGTCTGAGTATCTGTTATTGGGACCCAAACAGGGGTCTGGGACTCGTCAATAACGCTCCAAACCATTACTGACCCAACATACCCATACCCTACTACGCCTGTAACGAAAACGCTAACAGATACTGCAACTACCATAGCCTGTCCAAGAGGCTGGGTCTGCGTACGGGGCAGAATTGGTAGGGGGTTCGGCCAGTTGGTTTGGAAGAAGGGCGGCTGCAGCCCGGGTAGCTCTAGGGTCTCCCCCAGAGGCTGTGTCTGCGTACGAGGTAGAATTGGTAGGGGGTTCGGCCAGTTGGTTTGGAAGAATGGGTATATAGTCTCTTCTTCGAGACTCTGCCCCAGAGGCTGGGTCTGCGTACGGGGTAGTATGGGTAGGGGGTTAGGCCAGTCCGTCTTGTTAAACGGAAGGCGGTCTTGCCCAATAAGTATGTTGCGAACACCCAGAGGCTGGGTCTGCGTACGGGGTAATATGGGTAGGGGGTTAGGCCAATCGTTCTGAGCGTTGGGGGTACCCGCGCCACCAAAAGAGTTAGCGCCCCAAGTAAGATCGCCCCAAGTTGTTAAACCATACGGGGTCATGCACTACCCCATGCTGGAGGCCCAACGGGGAAGGGCCACAAAAAAAGAACTAGTTCCCCCACCCAACCACAGAAAACAGCTAAGATAGGGGAACTTATACGGCGATGGACTCTACGAATTTGAACGCCGAGCCGCTGGATACCAGCCAATATTACAGTAGGGTTAAGCCCCGAAAGGCCGTTCTGCTGCATTGGCATGGGGCAACCTCACGAAACCAGACCCTAGTACATTTCGTAGATGATGTGGGACGAAACAGAAGACGTACCCGAACCCGTATTGTTCGATAGAGTTGTATCCTGATTTGCACCAGCACCGATCAGCCACCATTCTTCACCCGGGGCGGCAACCCAACGAACAATACCGCCGAAGCTATTCATTGCCAAATTAAGGCGCGCAAAAGTTGTGGTGTTGGATGGGATGGGCTGGTTGGTAACGTAAGCAACCGCAGCCGTGGGGACTGTAGTAATTGCGGCAGCAAAGGTATTCAGGGGTCCGTCAGAGTTGGGCGAAGCCAGAGCGGAAGCGCCGCCAGTGCCCGCAGTACCCGTACGGCGAAACTGCATATTTTGAACCGCCGAAGCGGTAGCCGTACCGCCAATGTAGATTTCCTGAACCTGTGCAAGCTGCGAGGCCGCGACAGCAAGGGACTGGTACTGCGAAGCAGTGACCTGAGCATTATCGGCGGTACCAGTACCGGTGGTCCAGTTATTGGCAGCAAATGCACGTTTAGCCATAATTAGCTCCTAAAAATAAGGGGGGAAAACAAATCAACCGGCTTATCGCTTCCCACTACAGCGTCAGCAAGGGCCTGAATAGGCCGACAATCTCCAATAACCGTACAGGGGTCACACACATACTTGTGGCACTTAGAGCAGTGCCCCCGGGTACGGGTACGATCCGGATTCATGACTACCACAGTACCACAATGGGCGCAAGAACGAGTACCCAGTTCTAGCTTAGTACCTTCAGGCACTAGAGGGACCAGATGACCTAGCTTGCGAAGCCTGTCCCTATCCGCTTCCGAGATGCCGGGGGAGGCCCGGTGGTCAATTAAGAGGTACCCCTCCATGTCCTTCTGCAGCCGCATTAACTCTCCACAACAAGCTTTTTAGCTTCTTTTTCCACTGCTTCAACCCGGGTTTTCCAACCCTCCCCGAAAGTCTTCCAAGTCGAAAGCGACTCTAAGAAGGCCAAACGGACAGTAGTGTAAGAAGAAATTAGGGGGATAGTAGCATGGTGGGCAATGGCTCCCAAGGTCATAGGGCCGATCCTCCCATCCATAGGCATACCCAGAGCATCTTGAAGCAGTTTGACTGCTTGGGAAGGGCCTGAATTAACACAAGTATCAAAAAGGCAGTGGTCAAGACCAGCGGGAAGATCATCCCCATGAATGGCGTCCCAGTACCGGGCCTTGTATAATGGTTCTACCACAGCAGGTGTAAGAGCCCGTATATCGGTTTCAGTGACCGGGTGACCTTTGAAAATCTCCCAAGTCTTTTTGGTAACCCCCAGATTGGTCATACCGCCCGGGTCTTTGGGGTGGTTAACGAAGCCCCCCTCGTGGGCGAGGAGAAGCTTAAAAGAGTGAACGAACGTGTCTTTCATAGGCCGTGATGCTCAATAAGGTACCCAATACAGCCTAAAAGAAACAGGATAAGGCCGGAAGCCGTCGTCCAGATACGATTATAAATGCCATCTACAGACTTATTTAGTTTTTCCATTCTGGTTTTTAGGTTGTCAGCCATATCTTCAATTTGCGCGGATGTAGCCTCATGCCATATTTGCCCGGCCTTAGCCCGTTCCTCACACACACGTTCGTGTACTTCAATTGCATTTAGCGCACGGTTGGCGGCGTCTCTGGCAATCTGATCTATAATTTCACTCATAATACCCTCTGAAATACCCACGTTAAAAAGGACTAATATTATCTAAGAAAGTGCGCTTGTCCGGTGGCGGGGGCGGAAGAACTGGTGCAAGACTCCGAGTGTCGTCTACCTGCTTCTTGCAGATGTAGTACTTGTCGGCCCAGTCGGAGACGAGCAGGGTTGCAGCTTGAGACACTCTAATGTCGGAGGGCTCGCCATCAGACTTGCCGGGATAGGGGTCGGCGGCGAGGGAGCGGCTGGCAGCACGGTCGAACAAGCGGACAAAGCCAACAGGAAGAAAAGGGTCAGACTCGGCAGGTATAGTGACTGTGCGGACAATCTCGCGCGTGGTGTCATGGACAACTTGAACATTGGTTGCATGGTCCTCCCCTGCCTTGTTTGCAATCTGATTATTTTTCCCCGCGTCAGCCAACGCTTTATTGGCTTTCTTAAGCTCAACAGTGTTTTGGTAAGCGACTTGGTCGTCCTTACCTTGGATGTACATCAGAGTGCCGGTACCTACGGTAGAAAGCAGGAAGAAACCGACAAGACTGAGGATCACCCAAGGGTTAAGGAGACTAAGTGGCATCACACGACGGCCTTGGGGACCTTGACGCGCGCTAAATACGTCATGAGAGCCTGACCAATACCCATCCACGTAGGGACGTTAATACCAATAAACTTCATATTCGCCATTTGAACCATCACATCCGGAGGGAGCTGGGCGTAAATAACCCAGATAGCACCCCAAGCAGCAATCATCTGCACGGAGGCCCACCGTAAGGAGGCCGTAAAATTTTCAATCAATCCGTTGGCAATCTCTCTAACCACACGCATAGTAAATCCTTATGCGAACTGTAGGATCGCAGTGTTGTAAACCGGGGCGGGTAGGATAATGGTAAAGTTGCCACCAAGAGCAACCTTGTCAGAGCCAAAGTCTAGGACAGCAACCGAAGGGTTGGTAAGGGCTGCACCTGCGTTATCATACGCCTTAGGCGTAGAGTTATAGATCAGTGCGCCGCGCGCGGTAATAGTCGTACCCGCCCAAGTAGGGTCAGAGAAGTCTACCCAGCCAACTCCAGTGGTGGTGGTCAACGAGGAGGTAGTTACCCCGAGGTTAGTAAGAGCTGTGCCACCAGCAGTATACCCAGTGCCTACTACTTCCCCGGTAGCTGTATACGCCGTGGTGTTTGCATCCAGTGATGCTAGCGAAGTGTATAACGCAATCTTAAAAATGCTTGCCCCTGACTGCGCGGACGGGCGGAAATCGTGGACACCCAGCAAGGCTTGAGCCTTAAACGAGGAAGTCATGACTTGAATGATAGCCATTTGCCTACCTCACTGGATACCGGACCTGCTCGGTCCTATACATGTCCTGCCGATTTTTACCTTCAGCAAAGCTCTTCAGCATGACCATGGCGGAGTCAAACTGCTTCTGGTACTGGGCCATAACGTCGGCCTCGCTTTTCATGAAGGTAGCTGCCTCAAGTAGAGCGCCATACAAAAGAACACTGCTGAAGTTATCCCCAAGCCACGTAGTAGAAGCTGTTACAATGGACGTAGGGTAGTAGAAATAATGAAGCTCCATCGTGTAGGCGGCATCGGGGGTCGGACCTAGAAGGTACGAGTTCTGGTCAAACATCGCGTAATGCGTGGGCACACCGGTAGTCGCTGGAAACGGAAAAGCTTCACGGATGTAATTCACATCCTTGTTCAGTAAGAAAGAATACGACCCCGTGATTGGGTCAACACAGGCCAACGAGAAGTTAGCCAGCCAGTCAGAGGGGACGGTAAGGTACTTGTTGCTAGCTGTGGTCGTGCCAGTCACGTTCTTCCGTAGGTCAAGAAGCTGGATGTTGTTATAAATCCTCTGCTCTGACTGTTGGACAAACGTGCTAATCTGTTCCGCAGAGGTAAGATCGCCCGACCCCTCCGTGTCCGGAAAGTCGTTCTCGCAATATGCCTTGATGGTGTTTACGAGAGTTGCGTAGTTCACGGCTTGCCTTCACCCGGGGTGGGGTTAAACTTAGTACCCCGCGAAGCCAGCTTGGTCCCACGAGTCTTCATTGTCTGGGTGGACTTCACGTCGTTCGGGTAGCCGTTGTTTTTCTCAACAGGCACACTCTTAGGCTGTCGATAGGTGGTCATCGCCATTTATTTGCCCTTACCCTTGTAAGACTTCTTCTGGTTGGCAACCTTAGCCAATCCACGGCCCAGAGTCCGCATCTGCATGTTGGTCTTGCCGCCCTTAGCCAACTTAGTCAGCGGCTTACCCGGGTGGTCGTGCTTTTCGTGTTTATGGACCATGGCCTTAATCATAGCCTTGTCCTGCTTGATATCGCTCTTTGAAGATTCCTTAGCCATGACGTACTCCTAAGACGTTGTAACGGTTACAGTACCTACAGCACCTTTGCCCTGTAGAGTACTCACTAAATCAGGTAAAGCCAGCGGATTGTTAAGCCCTACTGGGTTCCAGCCCCACTGTATAACACGACTACCATCCGAGGGGTTACCGGTGGCATTGAGTCCAGAAGAAAAGTACGAGACATCAGGGCGCGGATTACGCACCGCTTGAGGGTCGTTGACGGGGTATAAACCAAGGGATAGTTGTGGTTGGTCAGGCTCCCAACAAGTCTTGCAAACTAAGATACTGGTATTCTTGGTCTTTATTACGAGGCTTTTCAGCTCGCTCAATTTATAACGAAACCCGCACCGATCACATTCCGCGATAGACTTCCGGCCAGAGGCGTAGTTACTAGACATAGGCTACCTCCTACCTAGTAAATTGCTGACGTGGAATAAAGCGCACGGGGGCCTTCTCCCGGTCCTCATCAGCGGCCATTTGGAACTGCTCGTCGTACATTGCCTTAAGCATTTCGACCCTTGGGAGGGCATCTGGTATCTTAATAGACAGGTAATAGGCCAGCCCAGCCACCATGGCGGGGAGGAAGCGGAACGGGATATCCGGGGTAGTTGTGCCGTTACCGGCGTCCTGAAGGCGGCGCAAACGCCAGTAAACAAAAGTGTAGTAGGAAGTCTGGTCCGGGGTGGGCCAGATATTGATCGTAGGGTAGTCTACCCCAACAGTGGGGGTAGCCGTGTAGTCGGCCCCGCTCTGGCGGTTAACCCAGACTTGAAGGGGACGCCCCTGTGCGTTCTTATTAGGGATAGTAGCGTAGGTACTTCCGCTAATACGAGACGCACTGATATCTATTTGATTGCTACCCGTCCCGGTACGAACCACCATGTCGAGAAGGTCGATAGTATCAGCGGGTAGGTTGTAGGAAATAGTCCCCTGAGTAAGGGCGATAGACCCCTGCTCCACCGTCCACAGATTTATCCCCTTATTTGCCCACTCTATTGTCAACAGGTTAAGGCTACGCCGCGCCGTACGCATGTCATAACCCGTGCGCAGCTCAGCACCACACCGTTCGAAGGCTTCTTCGACCAGATTATTTAAGTCTAGGTTGAAGGTGCTAGTGCCGGAAGTTGTCATCTGTACCTTGCCGTTTTACTGGCGATAGTCTTTGGCTGCTTAACAAACTGCTTACCCGCAGCCGTACCTTCACGTTTAGCCCTAGTAGTAGCAGCGTACTCAGCCGAAGTCAGGGCCTTATTGGCTTTCTTAGGCAGGTACCGTTCACCCGTTGCTTTTGGACCCTGCGTCGAAGGTTTACCAGACCGGGTACCCCAGTCCTCCTTAGTCCACTTAGACAAGGACTTCTGGGCTTCAGTCTTGGGGCCTTTGTAGCCACCACCAGACTTCTTGTACCGCTGGGTAGCAAGCTGTGCCTTACGGGCAGACCATTGGCCCGGTTTGCCGCCTTTGTCGCCAGCTTTTACATTAGCAACAACGCGCTTCCACTTGCCTTCGTCCGTGTGGCCCATCCTACTTCTTCCTAAACCCTTTCAGAGTCTCAGCCAGACGAGCCCGCTGACCAAGTTTACCGGGGGCCTTAGCAGCTTTGGCAAGCTTCTTAGCCGGGATTTTCTGCCCCATGGGGACGCCAAGTTGCTTATGGAGAGCGCCCGGTTTACCGATAGCGTTCTTGATCCAACCACCTTTAGCGCACTTCCTCTTGGCCGGGCTAATATCACCCATTCCCCGAGACGGTCTCATATCAGCACTTGCCGCCCTTGCGGAACACCTGAGCCTTAGTCTTACCGCGAGCAGCAATACCGTTAGCGGAAGTGCGGAACGAACCACCCGAAGCCATCTTCTTCGCGGAGCCACCCTTCTTCATACCGGGAGGAGCGCCCATAGGGGCAGCGGCCATCGGAGCAGCGGCCATCGGAGCAGCACCGGCACGCGACAAGGCCTTAGCAATCAGCATCTTCTTCAACATCGGGGGCAGTCCAACTTTCTTCTTCATTTTGGTAGTCCTTTGGTTAACATTTCCAAGCCCTTAGGCTTTTGTTGATACGACTATCTGGATCACTAGCGGTCTTGGCGCTAGTAAGTTTCTTCTTCATCCCGGACATCCGGGCACAGAATGACTTCTTACGGGCACCACCTTCTGGTTGGGGGGCCTTGAGGCCGGGTTTCCCGGGGTTGGCAGCGTTATAGGAAGCACGGCCCTTGGCGTTCAGACCGCCCTTGGGGTTTTTACCTTCCTTACGCTGCCACGCCGGGGACTTAGCCATTAGACAAACCGCCCCTTGGTCTTGCCCTTGGAGGCGATGCCGTTAGCCGCCGAGCGGAAGCCCGAAGCCTTAACCGAGCCGCCCTTGGCGTACTTCTTTGCTTTAACAGCGCCGCCCTTGCGGAAGGGCTTAGGAGCAGCGGTCAGGGGAAACGTAGCCTGCGGTCCCGGATAGAGAGACTGTGCTATAGGACCTGCCGGACGCTGGGGGCCGGGCGACTGCAGAACAGCCGGGGGATTAGGGGCGACAGGAGCTGTCGCCATCGGCTGGGGTATGG